>Ga0163111_10000534_pt1 | contig 22841 bp, 15 predicted proteins | sample CRUFie1St18metaG_FD_109645 | JGI IMG/M metagenome (GOLD analysis project Ga0163111, IMG submission 109645) | Marine microbial communities from the Costa Rica Dome - CRUD Field 142mm St18 metaG | ecosystem: Environmental > Aquatic > Marine > Oceanic > Photic zone | place: Costa Rica: the Eastern... | reverse complement strand
TCTTCATCTTCAACTTCTTCTTCTTCTTCAACTTCTTCTTCATTTTCATCTTCATCGGTGAAATCTTTAGTGCTAATTAAATTAGCGAAATTAGATATTTTATTATCATTAAATTTAATATGATTCTCTTCTTGCTGATAATTATTGTCTTCTTTTTCCATATTTATAGTTTCACTATTTAAATTAAGTGAATCGGTATCAGATAGAGAATCATTAATACATATAGAAGAATCAATCGGTTCAATATTTAATTTAATATTTTGTTCTTTTAATTCTGAATATTTAAGTTCTAATTCTTCAAAATTTTTTTTTAATTCTTTATATTCTGGTAAATTAAATAAGATTGATCTAAAAGTTTTTACTAGAGAAATATCATGTTCAAATTTTGTAAAATATGTAGTTAAATTATTATTAATAGATTGATTAACATCTTTATTAATGGTGTTAATAATTAGTTTAATATCTTCTTCTGACATTATTATATTAATATATAATTATCATTTTATATCAATTTTAAAAAAATAAATTGATATAAACGAAAGATTATTTTTGCGATTTAGATAATATTTTAGTATTTATTAAGTAATCATCATTTTCTTCAAATATTTCAGGTATATTTTTTGTAAGAGGTTTATCAATAACTAATAATAATCTTTCATAATTTAATAATTTTCTATATTCTTGTATATCTAAATTGCCATAAAATTTTTTTAATAAATAATGTGGACATGGTGCAGGTTTGATATTTTTTTTATAATTATAAATTTTACCATATATATTATTTAATAAATAATATCTTTCAAATTTACTAGATGAATCAATAGTTGATTCATTCATTAAAAATGAACAAGCACATTCGGGAGAACAAAAACATCCATAACAATTATATGAATTTGTATTATTATTAAAGCTAGTTGGTATGTGTATGGGTTCATTATCAAAATCATATGTGCACCAAAAACAGGCAGATTTTTTATTAATAATATCATTTCTTAAATTAAAACTCAATTCTTTTAATTTTCTATCAATTGTTTTTCTATTATTAGTATCGTCAATAGGTATTGATATTTTAGAATTATTAATCTCGTTATTGGTTTCTTTTTCAATATTATTATAAGAGATATCATTATCGTTATTTTTGATAAAATTAAAATTAATAAAATTATTAGTTTCATGTAAATTGTATGTATCTATTTTTTCAATATCTGGTTTATATTTTATAAAATCAATATCTGTTATTTCATGTAAAAAACAATTTAAATGTAAAATAACGTTGGGTTTGGGAATATTAGTAACTAATATATCTTTTATTTCTACGATTTTGCCACCCTTTGGTTTTCTTCCACGTTTTTTTGGTAGTTTAACATTGGATGAATCGATCAATGTATTGCTAGATAAATCAATATATGTGTTGGTAGATAAATCATGAATATTATTGATTGTATTAATATATTTATTTTCATTACCGGTATTATTATTAATAATAATATTGGAACAGTCATTTTTTAAATTTTCATAATATGATTTTGGACGCCTCCCTTTTTTTTTTATCATAATTTATATAAATAATAATTAAAAATCCGATTTAAATAGTTTTGATTTATTATATTAAGATTCTTTTTAAAAAAAAGAATTTAGAATGATATCAATTAAATTAAATTAAAAAGAAAAGATGAATACAACATGGACAGAGAAATATAGGCCATCTACATTTAATAAAATAATATTAGATGAAACAAATAAAAATTTATTTAATTCTATATTAGATAATGGATATTTTCCAAATATGTTATTTTATGGTCCGCCGGGTACAGGTAAAACAACAACGATAATTAATTTGATTAATAGTTATCAAGATAAATATAATATGCGGAGTAAAGCGTTAATAATTCATTTAAATGCATCAGACGAAAGAGGGATAGATATAATTAGAAATAATATATTAAATTTTGTAAATTCTGATATATTATTTACAGAAGGAATAAAATTTGTAATATTAGATGAAGTAGACTATATGACAAAAATAGCACAACAAGCATTAAAATGTTTAATACAAAATAATAATTCGAAAGTACGTTATTGTCTAATATGTAATTATATAAGTAGAATAGATTTTTCTTTACAATATGAATTTATAAAAGTAAGATTTAATAAACTGCCAAAGATAGAAATTCAAAATTTTCTAAAGACTATTGTTGATAATGAAAAATTAAATATTTCAAATAAGATAATTTTAAACATTATAGATTATTTTGATAATGATATAAGAAGTATGATAAATTATATTCAATCAAAAAATATGAAAAAAACTGCTCTCCTAGATGATTGTATTCTAGATAAATTATTAATTTATAATTTAAGGAATGATTATGCTAATTATATAAAATATATCGATTATGTACAGAAAAAATGTAATATTGATTTAATGTATTTGTTAACAAAATATATTTATTTTTTGATATATAAATATATAGATATTATTGATGCAAAAACACTAGATGATTATGAATTTTTAGTACATAATACGGGGAATGAAATAATAAAAAATTTTTCATGTATATATTATTTAATTTTAGAGAATGAATCAATTATTAATATCAGTAAACATGAATGAATTTATTCTGGATAATAACCTTTTTTCCCAATTATTTTTAATTAATTTTTTTTGAGGATCAAATTTATTAATTTTTAATTGATATTCAGTAATATAATCATTTTTAAAATCTAAATATTTATTATTTTTAAAATAAATATGTTGTGTTGTCATTATTTCTAAATTAATTTTATTTTTTATTTCATTTTTAATAGTTCTATTAGTTATGGACATATTATTTTATATAGTCTTGAGAAAAAATTAAATATTTTATTTAAAAATAAAAGTTTAAAATAAAATATTTAAAAATAAATTGAAGAATATTAACAAAATTAACAATATATTTAAATGGATTTAGATGATGAATGGAATTATTTTATGGAAAATGACTCATTAAAATCATCAAATGACTGCAAAATTGATAGCAATGATATAACTGAAATAAATGATATTCCAAAAGCAAGTGATATTTATATATCAACAAAAACAAAAATAGTATATTTAAATATTAAATCAATTAATATATATGATATTTTTTGGAAAATTCCAATTATTAATTATAATGATCAAAAAGAAGGTTTTATAAAAAAACAAATTAAATTATCATTAACTACAGAAAATGAAAGTAAAGAATTAGATTCAACAATAGAAAAAATAGATAAATATAAAAAAGTAATGATTATAAATAAATTGGATAATATAAATAATAGAAGTAAATATAAAGATATAAGAAAAATAAGTATAGGATTATCAAAAAAAGATTTACTACTTTCAAGATCAAAAGAAAAAAGTGCATTTTATAATTGTTTTGTAGTATCACTAAGATTAATACAAGATAATGTATTCAAAGAATATCACATTAAAATTTTCAATACAGGTAAAATAGAAATACCAGGTATTCAAAATGAAAAAACTTTACATAAAATAATTAATTTTATCATAGATGAATTATCATATATTTTAAATGTAAAAATAAATTTTGATAATTCAAATATAGAAAATGTATTAGTTAATTCAAATTTTGATTGTGGTTTTTATATTAATAGAGAAATACTATTTAATATTTTAAGAAAAAAATATTCTATAAATGCTGCATTTGATCCATGTTCATATCCAGGTATTCAATGTGGATATTACTATAATAAAAATACAGGAGAACATATAAAACATATAGATACAAATAATTCTAATAATATAAAGGTTTCTTATATGATATTTAGAACAGGAAGTATTTTAATAGTAGGAAAATGTGATGATTATATATTAAATAATGTATATGAATATATAAAAGAAATACTAAAAAATGAATATTATGAAGTAGTAACACACAAAAGTAGTGATGTTCAAAAAAAAATCAAGTCCTTAAACATTAAATCAAAAAATAAAAAAAGAACGATTCTAATCAAATAGAATCTATAATATTTATTATATTATAATTATTATATTCATCGATTTTTTTTAAAATTTTTTCTAATGCTATATGTATAAAGGTATATTTTTTTTGTATATATATATATTCATTTGAATTATATAATGTTTTAAGGACATTATTAATTTTTTCCAGTACTATTTCATCATTTTTATAATTATTATATATTAATTCTATAAAGTTTTTAGTATTAGTTAAATTATTTTTAAATTCATCATTTGAATCGTTATTACATAATTCATTATAATAATCATAATTTAATATATATACATTATTAATATTTTTTATTATTTTTTTTAATAAAGACATGTCATTATCACTAATATTATTATTGTTTTCGTTTATTTTATTTTCATTACCAAAAATAGTTTTTTTATATGAAAAAAGAATGGCATCTTTTATTGTAAGATCAAAATTATTTTCATTATTAACATCAAATTGATTATTAATATCAATTTGATTAATAAATTCAATAAAATAAACATAAGCCTTTTCGGAATTATTATATACATCATTAAATGTATTAAAATATAATAATGATAAAAAAAATACATTTTCTAATATTTTAATACCTTTAATATATATATTAATACGTGTATTTTTATCAATAAAATCAATACTATCTAAAAAAAAATAGTATAATTATTTATTAACAAGTAATACTTTTTAAATAATAAATCTACATTATTTGACATTTTTATATAATTATATAAAAAATACATATATAATTTTTAATAAATAAAATTAAATATTATATATTTAATATTTTAAATATTGAAAACATCAATATGGTTATTATAAACTTTACTAAATCCAGCTTCAAATAAACCATAACCTGTATCATCAGACATTAATCTAGGAATTAAATATTCAATTTTCTCATCAGATGATGTTGTATGGCAATATAACATTAAATAAATGGGTATAAATTTTGTTCCTGAATTCCAAATATTAGAAGTTATAGTTGTATTATTATCAAATGGTAAAGCAATCTCATATGGTATATTATTTACTGTATCTATATAATTATCATCATACCATGTATTTCCATCTGATGAAACTGCAAAAGAAATTCTAAAATTTCCTCGTGTTTGTATAATCATTCTATTTATTTTATAATTTGATGATACAGAATTGGGAGAAATATGTGGTGCAAATTTAACAATATATACAATATGCTTTGACTTATTTGAAGGATCTATATACTCCTCATCCGATTCATTTAAAAATGGATAATCAAAATTCAATAAATTTATATATGCTTTTGAATCATAATAAACATTATTAATATCTTGAATAAAATCATCATTATTTAATTCTAATTTTTTAACTGGTGATAAACCATCTTTATAATCTTTATTAAAAATTTTATTAAGAGACCATATTGCATTGGGATTTCTATTATGTTCGAAAGTATTATCAAATGGATTAAAAGTTTGTAAAGTGTTGTTATCAATTTTACCAATTTTATCAAATTCATTTAGATTAAATCCAAATGATTTTAAAAAATATGATTCTTTTAAATTTGGATTACACATATAAATTTCGATATCATTTTTTGTTATTAAACCACGTAAAATAACCGATTGTAATGAAAATAATTTTGATTTATCGGTAGTTATCATAATAAATTTTGCTCTGGGGGGCAAACTAATATTATTTAAATTTGTTGAATTTAAATTTTCATTATTATGTAAATAACTATTTTGATTAATATAATAATCATGATTAGAATACCATCTTTCGCCATCATCAGAAAATGCCCATCTTATAATTGAATTAGATTCAGATGTAGCATTTTTATATACTAGACTCATTCTAGTAGGAGATCCATCCCAATTTAAAACTAAATATTTATGCTTATTATTCACATTATTACAACTTTCTCTATAATTAGTATAATCATCCCATAATTTTATAAAACTATAACCAGAATAATTTAAATTATTTTTGATCATGGAAAAATTACTAGAATTTTGTAAAAATTTAGCAGCACTCCATTTAGGTCTCGGACCATTTCTTAAAAATTTATGTGTATATTTTATTTGATTACTTTGATTTTTATATTTTACAGGGAATCTTTGTATTGTTTCTATATTTGTTAATTTTTTTAATTGAATTTCTTTTACAGGTATACCATAATAATTGGTAAATTTAGCATATCTAGCATGATATGGTACTAAATATCTACGATATGATGTTCTATTTGTATTTCTAATATTATCATTCATATATTTACTATAAAAATTACCATGAATATTATCAGAAAATGAATACCAATTATTACCATCATCAGAATATAATAAATAACCACCTGTTTGAGTTTTTATTTTTTTATCTTTATTTAAAATACCAGTATCTGTCCATGTGTAATATAAATTATCAAACCATGTAATATCGATAAATGATATTACATTTTTCCATGTTAAAATTACCTCAGAATCTAAATTTAAATATTCATTTAATGTAAAATTAATAATTTGATTTGTATAATTAGTTAACTTATATATGTTTTCAAAATTTATAATATTTTTATTATTATCTATATCAGAAGCTAAAATTGGCTCAAGTAAATGTTTATTATTACTAAAATTCCAAGAACAATCATTAGCATTATCTATATTATATGATGTATTAATGCCTATTAAATCTTGTCTTCCAATATAAGCTTCTATTGATAAACTATGTGAATAATCATTATAGTTCTCTTCATTTAAATATGAACCCATTGGAATATTATTTAAGCCTATAGATCCATTATTTAAAATTTGATTTGCATTATAATATCCAATTATACCATTATTGCTAATACCATAACCTGTATCATCACCAAAGCCACTATTTATATTTTTACTTATAGTATTTTCTTCATTTGCATTATGAAAAATATAAGCATGAATAAATGTTGTTTGTTTTGGATAATAAACTTCTGCAAGATTATCTAGATTTGCTTTAGATTCTTTTTTAACAGTATTGTGATATAACATTTCATATAATGGATCTGCAAAAAATACAGAATTATAACCATAAATACCAAGATGATAAAATTTAATTTTTTCAGAATTACTCGAATTATATTTTGTATCTTTTACAAATTGTATTAATTTATAATTTAATGTACTACCAATGTTCCATAATTCTGATAAATTATTTATATCAGATAAATGTGTACCACTTGACCATGGTAAAGATTCGGTAATATTATTGCTCAAATTGTAGCTGTTTGTATTAATTCCATTATTTATTCCAGTAGAAGATGTTGATATATTGAAATAATCATTATAATCAGTAGGTGTTTTATAATCTTTTTCATTAGGTATACTTGCTATTATTTCAAATAATAATTTACTATAGTTGTCTTCATTTAAATTTGTATTAGTAATAAAACCTTTAATATTTAAATTTTTTTTATTTCTTATATTTTTTATTATTTGTGAGAGATCTGTATCTAAAAAGAAACAATTTTGAAAAGCATATTCTATATTTTTAATATTAGGTAATATTACTTTATTTAGATTTAAATTTAATAAATAACAATTAGAAAATAATGAATTAGCTTCATGAATGTTTTCAAAATCTAATTTTGAAGTATTTTTTTCATAATAATTATATCCATTATTATAATTCATACAACTATTAAACATATTACTTGCATTAGATCCAATAATAAATGGATATTTAAATTCTGTATTCATTGAAAAACATCTATAAAACATACTATTACAGTTTAAAGATGATGATATTTTCCAACCCAACGTATTAACAATTCCTGGTTCGTTTCCATTATTCCATGCATATGCATGAGAAAACATATTTGATAATTTTGGTCCATTATTAGAAAGTGATTTTATTAATGAATCTTGTGCTCTATCGGAAATTCTATGTAAATTTTCATAACCATAATTATTATTTTTTGGTCTCATATATAAATTAAATTCGCTTGTTGGATTAAAAATACAATTAATATTACCATTTGAAGATAATTTATAATTATCTTTTGAACTTCCATCTTTCCATTCATAAACAATTTGATTGTTGTATTGATTTAATTTATTATTATCACAATATGTTACATCATTACCAACACAGGCTACAATATTCATATTATTTTCATTATATAAATATTTATAAATTGATGCATAATTAGTATCTATAAACATACTTGGGATAGCATTTACTGAATTTTTTGGTAATATTGAATATAATTCTTGTGAGCCAAAAAATGCTTCTTCTATATTTTCATATTTTATACCAGATGAAAAATAACTATTTTTATTATAAAAATCGTTTTTCTTCTCCGGAAAGTATAAGTCATTTGGTCCTTTTAAAAAAATATATGGTAGTGGATTTACTAATTGTGGAGGGATTTCAGTAGTAAAAATAAACCCAGCCGAACTAGAATTTAAATCGCTCGTTATTTCTATATTTGGATTCCACCATTGAAAATGCATACTTTCTCCACCTGTAATTTGAACTGCATAATTAACACCACCTATTAAATTTATACTACCATCATTTGATGATGTTTCATCATTATTTACAACATGTATATCATTTAACCATAAATTACTACTTTTATTAGATGTTGTTCTAAAATTCCAAATACCAGATATATTAGGAGTTAAATAACCAGTCCAATTATAAGAATAACTGGGTGCAACGCCAAATTTAATTTGAAAATTGGCTATAATTATGAAATTATTCCCATACCCTTCACCGTGATTACTTTTTATACGAATCAATAAATATTTACATGGTACTGCTGACCATTCTGTCCACGATTTGTGGTGTGGGAAACGGACTGGTGTATAGTTGTGAGGCCCATGATAATCTAGTTGATGTGAATATTCGCCAACATATGTCCAACCAGTTGATGAATTTGGCCACGTACCTTGTTGGTCATCGCCACCGACATATACATCAAAAGCATTAACATAACATTTCCATTGTCTAAAATCACCATGACCTATGTAGCCGGGTGCCCCAGTTTGTCTCCAACCACTTACCCATGTAGTTGTCTCAAATTCAAAAAGTAAATCAACAGTACCATTAGCAGTACCATAGCTCGTATGTGAATGATAAACCAAACTTTTTGTTGGATCACCCGCATTGGCAATTCCGTGCGCCCCATATCCGCCGTGCCCTTGGTGTCCCCAGCCTCCGACTGGAGTATTACCATTTTGATAAGCAGGATGATAATCATTCATGATTACATTATATTCAGAAGGCCATCTCCATTCTGTAGTTACAGTTTGTTGTGATCCATCTTGATAAATATTATTAGTTATACCAGAATCTTCGTATGCTTTTCCATCAAACCAATTTCTATCATTGAGATAATCTCCACTATATTTTTTTTCATTTAATCCTTTAATACCATTTAATTCTGAAGAAGTATTTGCAGTAGTTATAGTAGAATTAAACTCTTTTAAGCCAATAACATTTTTACCATTATATAAAACTTCATCGATTTTTTCTATTACATCATTATTATTATAATTTAAAGATGGATTATAATTTAAAACATTATTTGAATGTTCGCTAATACCAACTTTATATTTAACATCATCATCTTGATATGTATAATAAGTAATAATATCATTATTTGAAAAATTAAATGCTTTATTTATTTTTTTACTTGTACTGTTTAGATCCCATCTAATTCCTTGATCATAGCTAATTAAACAATAATTACGTGAATTTGAATATATTATAATTTTAAAATCTTCATATGCAATAATTGATTTATTTATTTTATTATCTGTAAATGTAATATAATCATCCAATGGACCATATAAATCCCACACAATCCCATTAGTAGATCTTATTATATAATATAACCCAGAATCTATATTAATACGACGATACCACATTGTAGCTATAAAAATATTACTAATAAATTTTATTTCGAATATTTTACATATAATTTCCGAATTATTATCATATTGATTAAAACTATTAATATAATCATTTTTTGATAATAAACAAGATTGAAAAGTATGGCGTTTGTTATACCAATTACTAGTATTATCAAATGTATACATTAATGCCGAACCCAAATTATTATTTTGATTTGGTCCTGCAGGTTGTGAATTAACATACCCACCTATTATAATAATTTCTTTATTTATTATTGTATTATTAAAATTGTTATCATTAGATTGATAGTATAATGATATATTATCACTAATAGTACCATATTCTATTGTATTTATTGTTAAATTAGTATGATCATAAAATGCAGGATAATCATGATATGTCCATGTTTTGCCATCATTTGATGTAAAAATAATATCATATCTTTTACTGTTATCAATATATCCTTCACAACATGCAACATAATTATTTATTATGTATTTAATACATCTAATTTTATCAATAGTTTTATTGTGAATACTAATATTATCTACATCATATATAAATTTTGCCAAATGCCAATTTTCACCATTATTTTCAGAATAAAATATGCACGCTATTTTTTCATCTTCTTCATTTAAACATACACCGGATGATAAAATTATACTATTATTTATATAATCATATAAAGATTCATATTTAGTATCATCTACATGATTATTCATGTACCAGTTATTTAAATTACTATTAAAAGTATAATTATATAAAAATGCACTATCAAAATTAGTAACTCCTTGTGTATTCAAGTTTTCAAACAATTTATTATCATATTTAAAATTATTACTATTATTAAGTACATTACTATTAGGTAATTTAATATTTTGTAAATATGTAAAATTATTAGCAGTAATATAATTATCAGTATTTGAATTTTGTAAACGTTTAATACTAAACAAATTTTTGTGAATATTTAATAGATTAACATTGTGTACACTAGCATTTTTAGGTAATGTAGTAGACACAATTGGAAAAATATTATTAAACTCATTTAACAGACTATAATCTATATCACTAGTATTATTAATATTATTAGCTAAATGACTTAGTGAATTAAAACCAGTATAATCTTGGGGAAAATTATTAAATCTTGTAAATTTAATTTCATTAACACTTGAAACATAATTACTGCTAGTATCAACATCAAGATCAACGTCTTGTATACGATTAGCATTTTTATAAATAGTATAATATTGATATAAACCAACGATTAAATTATTTAGATTTAATCCGGGTATAACAATACCATATAAAGATTCTTCATTTAAATTAGAAACATTAATATCTTTATGAGAAAAAATCCAATTATAAATTAATTCGGATCTTTCAGCTTGTATAAAATATTGATCCTGTTTTATAATATTATTATAATTATACAATTTATTAGATTGAGATAAATTTATAAAATCATTATTTAATTGATCAATTAAAACATTATTTTCTATGTTATAACCAATATTATTTTCATATATTAATTTATCGTCTTGTATTTTATAACTATGAAATGCAACGTTTAATTCATTATTACTAACATTATTATCAGTAACATTTGAACCATCCATATTTGTTCCAGATAATGCTTCTCTCCAATTTAATAATATTCTTTGCGAACCATGAGACATAAATACTTTTAAATATATTTCATCATTTTCAATATCATTAAAACAAATATCTTGTGTGTGTAGTAAATTCCATTTTTGGGTTTCACTATTTTCACGTGGTTTCCACATAACAGATCTATGAATTTTATCGTAAAAATAAAATTTAGATTCATTGGCATTATATATAATTTTATAAAAATTACCCTGACCTGGATTTTCTGAATTTAAACCATCTGTACTAGGATCCCATGTAAATTCGTTTGTAAAATTTTCACAATTATATGGATGATAAATAGGATTGCTATGATATTCATCCCCTTTATTGATATTAAATAAATCTAATGAGATATCTGGATGTAGTTCTCCAGTAGTATTTAATGGTGTACTAATCCCATCGACCCATGCAGTAGTATAATTAATATTTCTTTTATTACTCCATGTTCCACGTATATACCATGGACCATTGGCATCTTCGGCAGATAAAATCCAACCGGCATCTGGTACATGACTATGTCGACATTTATGTACAGCAGTTAATGGTGATCCATCGAGTGAATAACCATCTTCAATTTTTTTATATAATAATGGTTTATATCCAAGTGGTCCATGATTCCAATATGTATACCAATCACCGGGTCTATATTGAACAAAATGTGAATCACTATTATCATTAGAACTTCCATATCCTGATAAATAATTAATAAGAGAATCATCTATTATATCTATTCCATTTTGAAGTATTTTTAATTCTTTTGGTTCCCAATATGAATTATTAGAATTTGCGGTAGGAGCCCAACCAAAATATACATGATTATTAAAGTCTACTTTATACTCTTTATTATTATCAGTAATAAAACTATTATTTACTATAATTCTTTTAGTATTATTTCTTTCAATAAATCCACCAATAATTACACTACTATGAATATTTGTCATAGGATAATCATTTAAACTTAAATTGTGAGTGTTTATTATATCTAACTTGGAATGATTAGGTGATGAAATATTATGATTTTTATAATAAAAATAACATATATCTAAATTTTTATTAGGATGAGAATACCAAACATCAACATATTTACAATGAAATAATGGAATAAACTCCCATGTATTTTGAGAATAGTCTTTTGTTTTAGTTTCTGAATTCCATAAATATGTTCTTCTAATAATAAAATTAATAGGTTCTAGTGTTAGATTATAAAAAGGAAGAAATTCTTTAACATATGGAAAAATATCAATTTCAGCATCTTTTTCATCATTTATTTCTTGATTGCCAAAGACTTTTGAAAATGTCATTGAAGTAAGTTCGTTATTATCTAAAGTAATAGATGGATTATCAAAGAAATTTGTATTTTGTTTTTGATTATATCCTATTAGAAATTGTATTCCTTTTGATTGTGTAGATAAAAAACTTAAAGTTACATAATAATCATTTTCATGTTTTATTTTTAATGAAATTATATTTGGGGATTTATTAGTAGTAGAATTTAATTTATTGTTATTATCAATTGAAAAATCACCAGGAATATTTTTAAATAATATTTTAATTGGATATGGTTTATTTGATATGTTATAAAAACTGATTGTATTATTATCATCACTACTTGCATTAATAGTTCCTACTTGTTTAACTATACTAGTTCTATCATCAGAAGCAAATAATACTCCATCATTAATCATTGTATTATGAAAATAAGTAGCATCATCTGAATTAATAGCTTTTTTTAGAATAATTGCCTGCCAAATTTTTCCTGTAAAATGATAACCATCGCCTTCTACTTCTGATCCAATTAGTATTTTTTCACTAGTATTAACACCACTAAACGCACTATTAGTAGAATTAATTGGAATTCCATCTATATATGTTTTATGAATATAATTTCCAGGTGTTCCTGTTCTAATTTGTATTATTGTATGAGACGTTGAGCGTCCAGTACTATTAAATATATCAGGATTAGTTATATAACTAGAAAAAAATTCAGAATCTTGTAATCCAAGACTAGTATTTCCATAAGTTTTACCAATAAAAAATTCAGTGCCATTAAAGCCATTATCTTCTTTTCCACCAAAAATTGCTGAATATGTTTGAGAATCAGTACCTGTATATTGTATTTTAGCAGCTAATGTATATTCACCTGTTCCATTCATGTCATATATATCTTGAAATGAAATATTTGTATCAATATATGCTTGCTGATTCCACTCTAAGAAATCATTATGTTCAATTATATTACCAACAATAGTTCCATTATTATTATTAGGACCAATATCAGTCATTAAATTATAAGATTTAGGTGCAGCATTTTGATTGTAATATGCTAACACATCAGAATTATTTGATGTAGTTGAAATATAATTTCTTACATCACTGTTTGTTAATTCTTTATCTCCATGATGAAAAAGATCTTTAGCAATAGAAAGACCAATTCCTAAAACATTATTTTTTCTATAGTTATTATCAGGATCATGTTGATCCAATTGAAACTCCTTTTTATATATTGTAAGTGATTGTGATTTATTAGCTTTTATAGAATTTTTGGATGTTTTGCAAACAGATGCAGTAGAAACGGGTTGTTCTGAAGAACCAATATCTTGTTTGGCCGCATTTGTAAAATCTAAAAAGGTAAAGATATCATATAAAGCATCATTTTTAATTGTGAAATGATAATTTTTTCGTATTTTAACATCATCATTGGACAAATCATATAATATATTTTTTTTAGTACTAATATCATATTGTGTTCCAAAAATTGAAGAATAGTTATTAACATAATAATTATAGAAATTATCTTCACGATAATCAATAGTATTTAAATAATTATAATTAAGATAAATTGAAATTTTTTTATTAGTCCAATCACATATTCTTTGTATAGTATATTTAATGCTACCATCTGTACTATGTAATATAAAATGTTGTTTATCTATTTGTTGATTCCACCAATATTTATCTTTATGATTATATGTATGTAAATATGAATCTTTATTTGATACGCTAATACCTTCCAATGAGTTAGGTATACTATAACTGGTATCAATATTTTTAATTGTTAAATTAACTAGATCACTATTGGCAATAAATTTCCAATCATTTTCATTAAAATATGGAGTTTGAAATGTTGAAAAGCTAGCATCTCTCGTATAATTAGTTATTGTATTTCCATCAGTACCACTATTTCCACCACTATATAAAAATAGATAATTATAAACATATGTTAAATCATAATTAATTGCAGAACTTTGATCATTTGATATATGTTGTGGTTTTGTTAAATGTAAAAAATTATTAGTTTTTGGCTGTTGTGAAAAAATGTTTGAGATATTATTTTTCCCACTGGATAATATTGTATTTTGTAAAGCAAAAAATGCTATTTCATAAAAATCATCTTGATTTATTTCTGGATCAATAATATATTCATAAATGATATTTCCTTTAGAAGTGATTTGACTAATTTTTATTTTTGAAGTAGATTTTTTATTAATACTTGAAAAAAATCCAGCAATTGGCATAATTAATATAAATTATATATTTTAATTTATATTAATATACTTAAAATTTAATCGGCTATTGTTTTTTTTTAAATATAGATGCAGAAACACAAATATTGTTAGAAATTTTAATAGCAGTTATTAAAATACTTGAAACTCCATCTCCTTCAAGTTCTAAATCTTCCGCAAAATTAATAATGATATTATCACTTGATTCACTATTAATAGTAGTTTGTAATTCACTATTTTCATAACCATATATAGTTAAATTATTACCTAATGATGGTAATATTTTAATAATAATTTGAGAACCATGTAAGGAAGCTGTATCATTTACATTAAAACTAGATATTATTCCATCATAATTTAACTCTTTAATAGCATATGTTTTATCAAAAAATAAATTTAATGTATTATTAGTTTCATCTATTGTTGGATTGAACGATAAATTATTTAACAAAATATTAGAACATATTACATTACCGTTTCCAGTATTAATATCATTATTTCCAGTATTTAAAGAATTACATGATATATCACCTGCTATAATAGAATGATTATTTGTATTAATTGTATTACATGATATATCGCCAGCTATAATAGAATGATTATTTGTATCAATTTTATTACATGATATATCGGTAGAAATAATATTTGTACTATGTAATGATAGACATGATATATCCCCAGCAAAAACATTTCCGTGATTTGTATTAATTTGTGTACAAATAATATTACCAGAATTAATAGATTGATTATTTGTATATATTGACATACATGAAATTGGTCCGGAAGTAATTGAAAAAGTATTTGTGTTAATAGCAGCAGAAGAAATATTTCCACTATTAAGTTTATAACATTGTATCATAGAAATATCTTTAATATGGAAATCATTCATAATTATATTTGTTTTAATGGTTAATCCATTATTTGAAATATCATGTGAATCTTTAATTTCAAATTGATTAAAATTCATTATGGTCAAATTAGAGCTATCTCTCATGATTGTTGGATTAACAGCGCCATGATTTATAGAATTTGTATCAGAAAAAATATCAAGTGGTTTAAATAATATGCGATCAGATATTGTTATATCAGAATTTTGAATAGATTCAATATTAGCTTTATTTGATGATATTATATTATTAGAATCAGTAGTTGATAAATTTCCATTAATTGATATATCACCAAAAAATGAAAATCCGTGATTTGTAGTGTTTGATATATTTGTAAAATCAATTCTTTCAGAATTTTCAGATGATATAATTTTTTTTTGATTTATAAATATTGTATTAAAATAAGCATTATTACTAATTTCAATGCTACTAGCGTCTATTTTATTATTAATTATAAGATTATTATTACATGATAAATTAATATTAGAATTCCATGAATCTAAACTAGAATTATAAGTAAACAATTTATTGTTTGAAACTTCAATACCTGCTCCATTTTTATCAGGGAAAGAAGATGATAATAAAATTCTATAATCACTGATATCTACAATATTTGAATTAATAATGGTTTCAGTACCTTCAACAATTAAATTACCTTTAATTGTAAGAGTACCTGTATTATTATCATGTCCGGATGGGTCAATAATCATATTATTGGGTCCATAAATATTACCATTTATATATAAATTATTATTTATTGAAATATCAGATAAAATATTTATTTCATTTGAATTTATATTATTGGATAATATATGATTACAACATAAATCATTAGTAAATATATTATTATTATATAAAGATTGACATGAAATATCAGATTTTGAAAAAATATTGCCATTGGAAAAATCAATTTTTATAAAATAATCTTCATTTTGTATAGGATTTCTATAAATATTTCCATATAAAATGTTACCACATTCATCAATTTGTAGTCTTCTAATACCACTAGTATAAAAATCCAATTGATTATTATTTAATGGTTCATTTAATTCATTAGTTCTTTCTGCGATAATTTTAGTATCATTATCAGTATCAATAACTTTTCCTATATTTTTATCGTATCTTTCAAATGTATTTTCTATATTAGAAAACTCTTCAATTACATTTATATCATGTTCATAAATAAATAATTGTTTTATATCATATTCAAAATTATAGTCAACATGGTCAAAATCGGCATGATAAACTGCAATATTAGCATAACCAAAATTACCAGTAATATCAATTTCAATTTCTCCTCGATAGAATTTTTCAATATTAGGATTACTTCTTTTATTTTTTGGATAATCGGATGTATATATTAATTCGTCTGATCTATTATAAATTCCTTTATATGTAAAATTATAACTTAAGTCATCATAAACTTCAAATCCAACATAATGAGAATAGAATTTATAAACTTTATCGTTAGATACGGTATTTAAAATACCTGTATTGATTATATATTTTCCTTTTTTTAATAAATATTTATAATTTTTAATACTAATTTTATTTTTAGAATTATCTTCTATTGCTATGGAACGTGTTGGTGAAAATATATAATTAAATGATAACTCTGGATATTCCCATAAATTATAATATGTATATAAATTTTCTAATTTAAGTGATTTTAAAATTAAAGAATTAGCAACATATAAATCTTCATAAACAGTTATATTTTCAGAGCAATCAATATTTTTAACAATAATAGAATCACCTGTAGTTAAATTATTGCAAGTTATATTTGTAAAAAAGCCAATGTCTGGACCATTTTGTCCTATAATTGAATTATTAATATTGGCGAATTTTATATTAGTATTACTACTACCTATATTATCTGCAATATCGGTACTTCCATTAATTGATATTGTACCTTCTAAATTAATATCTCCACGTATATTAGTTCTATTGGCATTTAAATTTAATACACCACTAACCCATAAATCATTAACATCAATTCTATTAATATTCATATAATCTGCTATTATTGTGTTTGACAATGTAAGATTACTGGCATCAATATTTTTAAATATAGAATTTTCATTAAAAACACATGGGGAATCTAAAAATACCTTTTGAATTAATTGTTTTAAGTTTAATATCAGAAGTTTTACTTTCTATTAAAAAATAATTAGTGTGAAAAAAATTATGTTCTGGAATATTAATATTATTATTATTATGACTTAAATATGTAGTATTTAATTTCCACGGAAAACTAGCATTATTATATTCAATATATTCTAAATTAACTTCATCATTTTTTATAATACTATCTTCTATATTATTATATATTATATTTGATGTCATAGTATATAATAAAGTAATAATTTTATTTTTTAAATATAAAAGTTAAAGAGATTTATATATTATTTAAAAAGTTTTTTTATTTTTTTTATTTTTTTATTTTTTTATTTTTCTCTCAATCTCTCAAATAATAATTTTTGAAAGTATTTTTTTCAAATCTTTATTATATTTTTGTTTAACGATATCTTCTATAAAATGGTGCATTTTTGCAAATTGTTTTATTATTAGTTATTCCATCCCAAGCAACTTTTTCATATTTAGCCCATATATATTTCATACAATTGACATCATCTTCATTCTGTTTATTTAATTTAATATTAGATCCTTCAAAAATGCCTGTAATATCATGATATGGTTTTAAACCATCTACTTTACTACAAAATCCATCTGCACCTGTACCTGCCGAGGATGGCCAATTATTTTTACATTGATTAATTTGAGAATTATTATGACATGTTCTTTTACCATCGGCGTCTAACTTACTATCCCAATAATCAGGACATGTATTTATATTTGGTGGAAATGTAGCATTTTGTGATGTTAAATGTATTAATCCTGCTAGAATTCCTAAACCAATAACTAATAAAATAATACATATTATTATTACTATTTTTTGAAAACCATTCATATATTATATTATAAAATTATTAAATTTTTTTATAATATGATATTTAATAAAATGATATTTAATAAGAATGATATTTAATAAAATGATATTTATTTAAATATGGTATCTTCGCATATTCTATTATTATTAGTAATACCATCCCAAGTGACACCTTCATATTTTGCCCATAAATTTTTTGCACAATCTATATCTTTTTTTCTAGATAATCCACCAAGTGTTACTTTTATTTTGTTTTCAGTAAAACCAGTTTCACTTGTACACCAACCGGGTTGATTACTATCAACATTATTAGGAAAATTTCTTTTACATTCATTTATTCCTGCATTATTAATACAGGACAGACCATTTACAGAATTAATTGAAATATCCCAATAATCAGGACATTCTGGTTTAATAGGTGGCCAACTAGCATTTTCTAAAGAAGTTCTGACAATTAAAAGTAAAAGAATGGTAGCGATAATTAATACTACAAGTCCAATAGTAATAATATTTTTTTGAAAGGTTTCCATTATATAATTATAATATTATTTAGTAAAAAAAAATTATTACTAAATAATATTTATTAATATATAATAAATAAAATGAATAATGGAAGAATAATTTTTGATGATCAAAATATAAATAAAAAATTTGAATTAATGGATAAAATACCAGTATCAACAAATACTAATTTTAATAATTCTATAACTGGTATTTTTGAACGCTCTGAATTATCAGATGCTTATTTTTCGGCTAGAAATGTAAAAGAAATTCAAAAAAAATTAAAAGAAGGAGTATATTTAAAATCTAAAAATAAATTAATAATAGATGATCAACCTGAAGATATAATAATAACTGTAATGCGTGCATTTTTTTTACAATATTCTAAAAATTTAGATTATGATATAAATGGTCAAGTTTTTGATTTAAATAATATGGTTCTTAATTATTTAATAAATAGTGCATATAATGAAGCTATATCTTATTTAAAATATAAAAAAGATGCTACTAATATGTATACATTAATGGAAATGCCTAAATATAGTGATAAAACGAATAAAACACTAGAATATAAACCATGGTTTTAATTATATAAATTAATTATATAAAAGATGTGTTTTTCAGCAGAGGCATCATTAATTTCATATGTTTTAGGAATGATTGGTTCTTTATATTTATTAATTAATGGAGATAAATATGATAAACATATTGGTTTATTTTCATTAACATTTATTCAAATACAATTAGCAGAATTTTTAATGTGGATTGATGAAGATTGTAATAAAAATATAAACCATTATGCAACAATTTTTGCAGAATATATTTTATTTTTTCAACCATTAAGTATTATATTTGGTGCATTGTTATTTAAAACTACAAATATACCAAATAAATTATTATATTTCTTTTTATTTATTTATATGATTTATCTATTAAATTATAGCAAACAAGTTATTAATAATAAGAGAAAATTATGTTCAAAATCTATAAATAATGGTTATTTAGAATGGGATTTTCTTAAAGAATATAGTTTATCTATAAAAATTTTATATTTTATTTTAATGTTTTTAATATGGCCGTTTTTAAATAATAAAAAGGGAATAATTGTATTTATATTTTCAATAATTGGTCTATTATTTGGATTAAATAATAATTATAAATTTAATTTTCCTCAATGGGAATCTAAATGGTGTTTTGTTGGTGTTTCATTACCATTTTTAATAATAATTTATAATAGTATTAAGAAAATAAATTTTGTTGCTAATTCACTTAAACGTTTTTAGAATAAAATGCAGAGTTTTAAATATTTTTATACTTTTTTTTGAGAGAAAAATATAATTTTCTCTCTTTTTTACCCATACGTTTTAAACTTTTTTGATGTTTTTTATCATGAAAAACATGAAATGGAATATTTATTTTTTTGATTGGTTTTTTTGCAAGTTCAATCATGTGTTTTCTTGTATTTGGTTTTAAATATCGCCAAATATAAGGCATTTTTTTATGTAATAATAATGCATCTACTTTATTTGTTTGCTTTTTAGTTTTTTGAAATTTACATTTAGACTCATTATGACAAAATTGTTTATATATTTTATATTTTTTTCCCCAATTAGACATATTACATAATGACCAATTACTTGAACTACCTGGTACACAATATTCTGGTCTACATTTATTCATATAAGAATTACATGGAACATGTGAACATGATTTATAAACTTTACAAGTCTTATTCATTATATTATATATTAAATATATTATAATATAATAAATAATTAGATTTATTAAAATAACGAAATTAAATAATATATTTTAGTAGTGAATAAATGATTGAAATTTTTCATATTATAATATTTTTATATTAAAATGAATAAAAATAACATATTAATTATTTTAATAATATTAATATTAATAATAATTATATTAAATTATTCAAAGATATTTTTATTTTATGCAAAAAACGTGAGACCTGAATTTTATAATTTTATTTTTTTTCCAGAGCTATATCCATTATTATTATATAAGAATATAATAAAAGAAGAATTATATAATGCATTAAATACTCCAATACATAAAATTTATAGAAAACAAAATGAGTGGGTAAAATCAAAAAATGGCAAAAATTTTATAAATAAAGTAAATAATTTAAAGGGATGGGTTCATGGTTGGGATAATAATAATGATATACATGAAAATTGGTTAAATTTTGGTTTAATATATGAAAATAAAGTTTTAAATGCAAATTCAAAAATATGTCCAAAAACATGTAAAATTCTAAAAAACATAAATGGGGTAAATATAGCAGGATTTTCATTATTAAAAGGAAATTCAAAAATAGAAGAACATAGAGATAGCACTGGTATAGATGATAATAGTATTGCTTTACATTTAGGTTTAATAGTACCTAAAAAAAAATGTATATTAACAGTAAATAATAAAAAAATGTATGAAGAAAATTTTAAATTATTTGGTGTAGATTCTAATTATCTACATAGTGCTGAAAATAATTCAAATGAAATTAGAGTAATTTTATATATAGATAAATCACTAATTTAATAACTAATATTAGTATTTTTTTTAGATTGATTGTTTTATTCTTTATATGTGGATATGATTTATAAAGTTTATAAGTTTTATTAATTATTATATTCAAAAAACCAAGTTAGGTAATATCTTCTATTAGTAGATAAATTATTGAGTTTATCATATTTAAATGATACATTAGCAAGTTTTGACATTTTTAATAGTTCTAATTTAAAATCTATAAAAATATTATTATTTTTATGTAATTCTATATAATTTGGATTTTGCATTATTAAATATGTATCAAATTCTCTTGTTTTTTTTATTAATTTAAATGCAGCAATATAATAAGGACCATATTCTGGTTTATTAAAAGAATAAGCAATAAAAAAATATTCTTTTGTTATATTTTTTTTACAAAATTTTCTCATATCATAAATATTATCATATATAAATTTTGGATAACTATCTGATGGACCATATTTTATCATATTATCTATCCATTCTTTACCCCATTCAAGTGTATCTTGATATGTTAATAATTTTAAATTTTTAGGTAATGGATTATTTAATTCTTTTTCTATTATTTCTGCTTTTTTATCTGCTTTTTCAAAATAATATTTTATTAAAGCTTCTTCTTTTTTAGTTTTTTTTTCTAAAAATTTATTAAATGATGGGAAATCATAATCATATGTTGAATTATATGTTTGATTATTGAAATCATTTTTTTCAATAGAAACTATATTAGGTATATTTAATTGTTTTGTTTTAGTAAATGGAAATTTTAATAATGTATATCCATTTACGTAATTAATAAAATATAATAATATTATTTTTTTCATTATTATATTTTATAAAAAAATTTTTAAATGAATTTAGTATATATTATTAGCTATTTTTTTTAGTTTTTTTAATAGATTTTGTATTTGTATTTGTATTTGTATTT
>Ga0163111_10000533_pt1 | contig 22853 bp, 17 predicted proteins | sample CRUFie1St18metaG_FD_109645 | JGI IMG/M metagenome (GOLD analysis project Ga0163111, IMG submission 109645) | Marine microbial communities from the Costa Rica Dome - CRUD Field 142mm St18 metaG | ecosystem: Environmental > Aquatic > Marine > Oceanic > Photic zone | place: Costa Rica: the Eastern... | reverse complement strand
GAGGGGAGTTCACCCGACAGGAGCGCGTAAGTCTCACCAACTTCCGACTCCCCGCAGCTGCACGATTTCGTCGCGTGCTCCGTCGCGCTCCTATCCGCGCGCCTGTCCGATGCCGCTGCCGCTGCAGCCTCTCTCCGCTTGCTCCTGGCGCTCGTGCGCCTGCCGCCTCTCGATGACGAAGTTGCGGCGGCCTCGAGCAGCAGTTCAGGCGCCGGCGACGACGGCCAAGCGCCGGCGTCCGGTCACCCACCCTTTCCACCAATCGCCTCGCCGATCGCGCTCGATGTCGACCCGGCCCAGATGCTGCTTCGCTGCACGGCGATGTGGGACGAGCCCAGCCTCGCTGTCGGCGGCAGCACGTTCCTGCATCTGGCGGTCCACTCGAACCTCGCAGTCCCGATCACGCCAACCAGTGCACGACTCGTCTCGTCTGAGGCCGCGCTCTGCTGCCGCATCGTGCACCTAGCAGCCGGCGGCGCCACGGGTGGGTCAGCGAGAGTCAGCACGGACGAGGAAGGTGGTGATGGTAATCTCGACACGCAAGCTGACTTGTGCTTGGCCGCGGGTGGGACGCTTCGGCTCAAGGTGCCGTTCCGGCCAGGGACGGAGGGTCTAATCGTGGTGCAGCAGCTGGAAATCATGATGGGCAGCGAGCCCTGCACAATCTCCCTGCAGCTTCCAGTGACGAGCGACAGCTCGGCCACGGAACCACCGCAGCTCCGCGTGGGCGCCCCAAAGCCCACCTTGATGATCCAGCTTGAACGGCCGCAGCCTCTGCTCGTGCACGAGAGCGCACTGGTCACGCGGCGTGCTCGTTGAACGCTCGCCTTTCCCGCGCGCGCGAGACGCCTATATGCTCACCAGGGCCCGCCCCCGCAGGCCGTGGTTCACATTCGCTCCGACGACGACGAGCGCCTCCGTGGCTCCCTCGACCTCGGACTACACCGACGCAAGACCGGGTCGGCTTCGAACGCGGCGCTGACGACGTCCCTCTGCACGCCTGCCGACGCTTCGCCTCAGACAGCGACGCCTGCCTCGAGCAGCTCTGTATCTCTTTCGTCGCCGTTGGCCGCCTCTAGCGCGCCGGCTGATGAACTCTTCGACGCAGAGGCAGTGCTGAAAGGCGCCGAAGCACCCACTCCGATCGGCTCCGCGCCGCCGATTCCGATCCCGGACGTGGACAATCGCTCGCTGGCGTCGATTCCACTCGTCGTGAAGGCGCTCGCCCCCGGCGCGCTCTGCCTTCACGCCGCTGTCGCGTACTCGAAGCATCTTCCTTCTCGCGGCACGCCAGTCTCGACGTCGGCGACGGGCGACGCCGCCTCTGGCACCGACTTCGCCTCGAGCAGGCAAAGCTCGTCTGAGTTCGTGTTGCAGGCGCAGGCAGCGATCGAAATGTCCACGATGTTTCTCCTGCAGGAGCAGCAGAACTTCCTCCGCACACGAGAACTCGAGGAGGTGTGTCATTCGCTGTTTCTGCCCAGACAGCCTGGCTTCCATGCTGCATCAGCACCACTCACTCGAGCAAGAAAGGCCACTCACTCCGTCCGCCCCCCCTCCTCAGTTGCGTGTGCGTCTGCGCTGCGTCGCCCCGCACCCGCTGCGCCTCGTCATTCACGCCGTGTCGCTGCACACCGATTATGGTGCCGAGACCGGGACCAGGTCCCCCGCAATGATGATCGCGCCTCTCGGCGGCGGGGCGGCGGGGCGCTCCTTAGAGCGCGTCGAGACGGCGGCGGAGCTCCGATCCGGAGACGAGTACACCTGCCTTTTCCCAATCACCGCGGCTCACGCGGCGCAGGAGAGCCTGGGGACTCTCTCCGCGTTCTGGAGCCGCGCGACTGCTTGCGCCTCCGCCGGCGTGCACCGCGCGCCTGAGACGCTGTCGACACCGGCGAAGCCACCGTCGCAGATGGCGACACCCTTGCCGCCAATCGACGTCCGTCAAGCTGATTTCGGGGTTACGTTGACAGCGTCGTTTGAGGGCGTGCTGGGCCAGCAGATGCATTTGCGACTGCACGTCAAGAACAGCACCGCGTCCGTTCAGGTCGTGCGTGCCAGCTTCTCGGAGAACGAGGCGTTCCTGTTCTGTGGGCTGAAGCTCTGCCATCTGCGGCTCCCGCCGGGCTCCTCACAGCTCGTCCTCTTCAAGGTCGTCCCGGTGCTCACAGGCTCCGTCACCTTGCCGCCCGTCTCCCTCTTCGCCACGACGAACGCGCCGCACACTCTAATCGCCACGGTCGGCGGCCAAAACGTATTCGTGACAGTGTAACCTGCAACGAAAAATGGTTTGTTACGTGTCTTAGTTAGACTTGGTTCGTGCTGCTGCCGGATACTGGTACTTGTATCATGAGAGTAGCAGCAAGGTGCTGCCAAGAGCATCGACAAACGCATCCACCTCCTCGTGCGTGTTGTAGATGTACAGGGATGCGCGCGCAGAGCCCGCAGCGCCGAGTACATCGTGCAGCGGCTGGGTGCAGTGGTGGCCCGCGCGAATCGCAAAGCCGTCCTGGTCGAGAAATGTCGCAACGTCGGCCGCGTGCGCTCCCTCCGCATTGAAAGCGCAGAGCGCGGCACGAGCGTGTCCCGCCGCCGGGTCCGGCCCGTAGATGCGCACCGGCAACGACGAAAGCTGTCTGTGAAGGTATGCCCCAAGCTCGGCTTCGTACGCTGCGACATTTTCCATGCCCAGTTGAGCGAGATCTGGGACGCACGCGCGCGTGGGGCCTGAGCTCGGTTTAGCGCGATGGTGGCGATCCCTCGGGAGTTCGAGCCGCCGCCCTAACAGTCGCAAGCCGCGCCGAGGCCGACTGCCTGCGTGATTGCCGGGGTACCGGCCTCAAAGCGGCCGGGTGGCCGCGCGTATGTTGCACCTGAACGAGCGCGCGGCTTGTCGTGTGAAGCTCCTCAACCGCGGGCCGCAGGCGGGCAGGTGACGTGGGGTCGAGCTGGAAGCCGACCTGTGAGGCTCACCCTCTCGATCATCTCGCCGCCCCCCTGCCACGGCGACATGCTCTCGAGCAGCTCGTGCCTCGCCCAGAGAAAGCCGACGCCGGTCGGTCCGCACATCTTGTGCCCGGACGCGACGAGGAAGTCGCATCCGAGCGCTTGCACGTCCACCGGCATGTGCGGGACCGACTGGCAGGCGTCGAGCAGCAGCTTCGCGCCGACGGCATGCGCGGCATCCGCGACGCGCTTCGCCGGTGTCACGCAGCCGAGCGTGTTCGACACGTGTGCGACCGCGACCAGCTTCGTCTGCGGCGTGATCATTTTGACCAGTGCATCGACGTCGAGGCTCTCCGTCGCCGAGTCGAGTGGCGCATACTTCAGCGTCACGCCGACCCGCTCGCTGAGGAGTTGCCAAGGCACGAGGTTGGAATGGTGTTCCATCGCAGTCAGCACGATTTCGTCCCCCTCGCGCAAGTGCACGCCCCCCCACGCGTGTGCGACGAGGTTCACCGCCTCCGTTGCTCCGCGAGTGAAGACAACCTCTTCGCGCCGCTGCGCATTCACGAAATTCGCGACCTTGTCACGCGCAGCCTCATAGGCATCGGTCGCACGCACTGAGAGTAGGTGCGCGCCGCGATGCACGTTTGCATTGTCGCGCTCGTCGTGGTGCTTCATCGAGTCGAGCACACTTCTGGGCTTCTGCGAGGTGGCTGCCGAGTCGAGGTACACCAGCGGTTTGTCGTCCCAAACGCGCTGCTCGAGGAGAGGGAAGTCCGTTCGGAGCGAGCGGCCGAGTGATGGCTGCATCCGCAACGCGTCGACCAGCCACGGCAGCAGCATGGCTCTGGTCAGCGGCGAACGTGGGAGGACTGGGCTGCGAAATTTCTCGTAGAGTAGGACGTTGTATGTACCACGGGTGGTAGTCTTGTCAGAGCAGCTTTATACTCTGGGACTACCCAGTACTAAAGTAGGATTCCTATATCGGTGTTCACGCCTGGGTCCAGTTCTGCAGCGCCAGGTCTCGGCCGTCCCAAATGCCGACCGAGGCGTCCTCGCACCCGCAAACGAAGGGCCGCTCGCATGCACGCAGCGCATCGAGGTCGAGCCGAACCACCGGCTTCCAATCGCCCGTGCCGTTGAGATACAGCTCTGACATGAAGAAAGCGTTGCCGCTGAGCTGGTGTTGGACGTAGTAGATGGCGGCCCAGGGCAGCTCAACTGACAACGCGCCACTGAACTCTCGGAGCAGCACCTCGTTGCGGTCGTGGTAGTGGCACCTCTCGGAAGACGCGGCCGTGCATCGAGCAAGCTTCTCGGGCGCGATGCGAGCAAAGCTCTCAAAGTCCATCGAGGGATTGGTGGCGGTGGAGTTTCCGGTTCCGACGGGCGGGTTGCCGTATTTTGCGTAGTAGTCGGCCGGGCTCAACGAGCCATCGCGGACGGTGGCGTATTCCGTGCCGGGCGGGCAGCTGCCCTTCGGTCGAGCGCCGTCGCGGCCCATGATGCTGGCTCGCTCCACGTCGCCTGCCCGGATGGCAGCGACGGTTTCGCTGTCGAAATACCAGGGGTCGCCGCAGCCGCACCGATCCCGCACAACGGTGTTGCCGTCGGACGCATAGAAGCAGAGCGGCTCCGCGATCCCGGGGCGCGGAGGGCGCGAGAAGTCAAAGAGCATCCCGTAGAGGCCGCTCGGCGGGTGCTGCGTGCGCCACAGTCCGTTCATGTGCGCCGTGAGCCGATAGTGCAGCAGGCTGAAGGAGACGGCCCCGTGGTCGATGGCGCCTCCGGTTGGGCACCACGGCGGTGTAGGCCCGCCACCGCCCACTGGGCACGAGGTCGCATCGATGCCAGACGCCGCCGTCAGGTGGCTCTGCCAGTTGTACCGCGGGTTGGGATGCCTGCACACGGTGGTGCGCCGAGGGTAGACGGGGCGGGGGCGCGTGCGAAGGAGTGTGTGTGTGCTGCGTGCTGCATGCTGCGTTGCAGTGTGTTGTGCGTCGCTGCGTACCACGGTGAGCCGGGCAGCTCCTGTTGCTCACCCGTGTCGCCGTCGAGGGCATGCACATACACTCCCGCCGTTCGCCAGTCAAGGGTCGGCGCGACGAACAGCTTGTTGAGCTGCGCCACCGTCCCGCTGATGTCGTGGCCGCGCTGCAGGCAGCACGACGAGTCTCGCTCGGCGCATGGCGGCGGTGCGGCGGCGGGGCACTCAGTGCGCACATGCACAGGGGGCGCAGGGTGGGCGGGAGGCTGCCCGGGGGACTGCGGGTGCCCCATCGGGTGGCCGGGCGGCTGGGCAGGCGAGGGCGTCGGCTGCCGCCCGCATGTCCGCACACGCGCGTACGGCACCAGCGTGGCGGCCGATCCGACGAGCAGCAGGGCGAAGGCACCCACGCCGAGGCACCGCGCCCGGGCGAGATTTACGCGGCGTCTGGCATTGCGGAAGAGGTGTCGCACGCGGGCCCAGGTCAAAGGTGCAGGCGAGGACAGTAGCGTGCCGCTACCGCCGCCGGCCGAGCCCGCAACTTCCAGAGGTGCTCGGGTCCGCGCCGTCGCGCTCCGGGCGGCTGGGTCCGAGCGCGGCTCTTCCAGGGAAGACGTTGGCCGCGAGCGCTCCGGCAAAGCATGGTGTCCGCTCATCCGGCCCGGTCCCAAAGCACAGAGCCTTCCACAAACTCAAAGTCTTCGAAGTTGCGAAGTGTGAATACGTAGGAGCGGCTCCTAGAAAACCCTTGTGAAGAAATGGCAGCTGCATGGCACAGAGCGTCGCGACAGCGACGCGGAGCGTGCTCGCGCAAGTGCGCTCGCTGCCGGCCGAGGAGCGGCCGCTGCTGCAGGCACTGGGCACTGTCCTCGCCGCTCCCGTCGTTGCGGCGCAGGCTTGCCCGCCCTTTGCTGCATCAATCAAGGACGGCTACGCGGTGCGCTCGGTCGATGGTGCGGGCGAGTACGAGCTCACGGGGGCGTCGCGCGCCGGCCAGGGTGCGAAGGCCGCCCCGCTCTCGCCTAGACAGGCCGCGTACGTAACGACGGGAGCGCCGCTGCCCGCCGGTGCGGATGCCGTGGTGGCGCTCGAGGCGGCCCGGCCAGCGGGCGTGCGGCGCATCGTGATCGATCGCCCGGTGCCGCCCGGGAACGAGGTTCGCGCCACGGGCTCGGACATTGCGGCCGGCACGACAGTGCTAGCGCGCGGCGACCGGCTCGGCCCCGCGGAAGTGGGTCTCCTCGCGAGCCAGGGGTGCTGCTGTGTCCGGGTGACGCGACAGCCGCACGTCGCGGTCGCCTCGACGGGCGACGAGCTCGTCGACCCGCTCGTCCGGCGCGAAGCTGTGCCGCCACTGGGCGTGTCCCAGATATACGACTCGAACCGGCCGATGCTGATCGCGGCGGCGGCGGCGGCGGGCGCGCGGGCCACAGACCTCGGCGTCCTGCGCGACACGGAGGCCGCGATCGATTCGGCCCTCGATGCGGCGCTCGCGGCCGGCGCGGACGTGTTGATCTGCTCGGGCGGCGTGTCCATGGGCGACCGCGACCTGTTGAGGGCAGCGCTCGAGCGTCGAGGCGCGCTGCGATTTGGGCGTGTGCTGATGAAGCCGGGAAAGCCCGCCACCTTTGCGACCGTGCGCCGGGGTGCGGAGGCGAAGGCAGCGCCGATGCTCGTGTTCGCGCTGCCCGGCAACCCGGTGAGTGCGCTGGTTTGCTTCGAGCTGCTCGTGCGTCCGGCGCTTCGCGCGCTACGGGGGGAGTCGCAGCCCGAAGCACGCCGCGTCGTGTGCCGCACTACGAGCGCGCTCGACCTCGACCCCGAGCGACCCGAGTACCACCGCGCCGTGATCGAGAGCCGCGCCGACGGCCTGCATGCCCACTCGACGGGGCGCCAGATCTCGTCGCGGCTCCTGTCGTGCCGCGCTGCCGACGCGCTCCTCGAGCTGCCACAGGCCGCGGGCACGCTGCCCTCGGGGTCGGTCGTCTCCGCGCTCCTTCTCGGCGACATCCGCGAGCGCGCGCCGGCGACCGCAGATCCTCTCCCCGCCCTCGTCCCGTGCCCGCCGCCGCCGCCGGCCGCGCGCAATGCCACCGCCGAGGCGGACGGCGCGGACGACGGCGCTGCGCCCCTCGCGGTAGGTCTCCTGCTCGTCGGCGGGACCGCAATCGCCGGCGCGGCCCCACCGGCGCTGGCGGCGGCAGCTCACGCGCTGGAGCGGGGCCTCGCGCCGGGCAGCTGGCGCGCCGTGCGGCGGAGGGCGCACACGCTCGGCGCGGCGCTGCGCGCGATGTGCAGCGGCTCGCCGACGTGCGGCGTGGTCCTCGTGCTCGGGCCGCCGCCGAGCCCGCCCGCCGACCCGCCAGCGCGCAAGGTCCCGCCGCTCTCCTCTGTCGTTCGCGCCACGAGCGGGCTCCACGCGCCCGCAGCGGCGCTCCTCGGAGACTGCGCCGTCGCGCTCCTCGCGCGCAGCCTCGTCGTCCACCTGCCGCAACAGCCGGATGCGGCGGTGGCGTGCGTCCGCTCCCTCCTGCCGACGATTCGTTCGCTCGCCGCTCGCGACGCAGGGGAGAGCGTGCTGTGAATTTGTATCGTGGCTTTTTGAGCTGTAGGCGTGTGGTAAAAACCACACTGTAACGCAAGTATACACGGTAGGACCTCTTTGCTGGAGGAAGCTCCTACTTGCTACACTGTGGTGACCATCTCTACTTAGGAGCTGCTACTGGACTATATTTTTCTTTCCCCTAAAGTAGCTAGGAATTCCTATTGCGCCGCGCCCCTCTGCGCTCCTACTGGCCTCCCTCGTGCGCCGGCGCAATATCCTGCCTCCCGGGATGCGCCGACGGGGGTGGCTCGAGGACGAGCTCGCCCGCCACGTCGAGCTCAGCGCTCTCAGCCCGCTCGGTGGCGAGAAAGCGCTCCAGCACACCGAGGCTGTCGACGCGCTCCAGCTGCGCGCGCTCGGTGCCTCCGAGCATGCCGACGAGCTCTTGCCGAACGCCCGAGCGGTGCTGGAAGAGGTGGGCCGCTCCGGGCAGGCCGGCGTGTTCTCGTCGGAGGTGGCCGAGCGGGTCGGCTTGGCGGCCCAAACCCACTTCGTCGCCGAAACGCTCGAGCGCCTCTTCCTGCTCCGCCGTCATCCGGTGAGGCTCGTTCGCGCGTCTGGCGCGGCGCCGACGCAGCCGACAATGTCCCTGCAGCTCGCACGGCTCTGCCCGGCTGCGCTCAAGTCGACCACGGACGATCCGCCGTCGTTGGCCGCTCGCGTCGTGGCCTCGCTCAAGGCAGCGCCGGGCGGACACTTGCCGACTGCGAGGGTGCGCCACCTTGTCGGCCTCGAGGGCCCGGATCGGCGGAAGGATTGGGCCGCTCTCGTTCACAGGCGCGCCCGCCCCCGTTACCCGCCGCGCTGCAGCACCCAGCACCCCTCCTCATACTTCGTCCCCTCACAACGCGACGCGGAGAGCCCCTCACGACACTCGCAGGCTCGTGGCCGAGCAACACGTCGAGCACGTCGATGTGATCGTCAGGAGGGGCAAGGGCGGCGAAGTGCGGCGCCAGCATCTTCGATACAAGTCGTGCTCGCCCCTCGGCGAGGCGCCGGGACGTCGGAGCTTCTTCGACCAGCACCTGACACCGCAACTGTACCGCGCGGTGCGTGCGGCGGGCGTGCAGGGAGCGCTCGCGCCGCGCCTGTCGGACGGGCTGCAACACGGCGGCAAACGGCACAAAGAGCGCCTCTTCGCGCAGTTGGTGGCGGCGCACGGCCTCACGCGTCGACGCGAGCAGCACGGACGCACTTCGACCTTTCGCTACTTCGAGTGCACGGCGCCGTTGCTGATCCCGCTGTCCGCCGGCGCCTATACAGCGGCCTCGTCAGCACAGGCGGGCGCGACAGACACTTCGCTGGGCCTGCGGCCCAACCTCATTGGCAACCATCAATTAAGCAACTTCACCGCAGACACGCGCAAGAAGCAGCTCCTCGAGCTCGTCGGGCGCACGGGTGTTGAGCCGCTTAGCATCTGCCGGCTCCACCTTACCGAGCTAACCAGCCGACAGGTTTGCCGGCTGCGCGAACGACTTTGCTGTCCTTCAGCGCGCCCCTCCCCTCCCTCCACCATCCCCTCTCCTCACCCTCCACCTCCTCACCCCCATCGCGTCCCAGATCGACCTGAAGGTTGTGGTCCGGCTGGCCGGGGCACTCGCAGCCGACGGTCTCCTCTCGCTGCTCAACGTCCCGCACCCCCTGGCAGCCGACGAGCGCATCGCGTGCGCCGCGCTGCCGCAGCATGGCATTGACTCGGCGCCTGTCGCCGCGCTGCGGCAGCACATGGCGGAGGTTGGCGCAGCACAGGCGCGGTTGCTCGCCCGTGCCCGTCCCCAGCCACGCACGCCTCCAATTGCTTTGCCACCCTGCTCGTCGAAAGCGCGCCATTGCGCCCACTCGTTGCAGGGCATAACGCACCATGTCTTCCTGCGTAAGCTGGGTCAGCTCCGACTATCGATTTCGAGCGGACCGCAGCTTAAGCCTCAAAGACGGAGCTTACGCCTCGAAGAGGAGCACCCTCGAGTCTGCGTGGCGCACGATAAAAGACAGGTGAGGGCAACGATCTGGATCAAACCCGCGGCAAGCACTGCGGAGTCCTGTGGCGCGCTCCCTCGAGTCGTGCGGCCGACAAGCGTTGCTGCGCTACTGCACCCGTCGTCCCACCCCACCTACCTTGCCTCTTCTCCCTAATCGTCCCCGACGCCCTGCTCTTTCGGCAGCTCTCTTCGCTCGAGAATCGGCTCGGCTATGTTCCCGCTCGCGGGCTGCGCGCGCAACGGCTGCACGCGCTTCTCTTTGAGCAACTCGATCCTCAGCAGCAGATGGTCGCGCCTGCCGCTCTACTCACTACTGCAGAGAATTTCACCGAGTCGTGTTTGCTACGTGGAACTCTCACCGACCTCATCGGGCGGATGACCGTGTGCTGCTACCTGACGCTATTCGGTTTGTCGGGCGCGCCACCCATGCTCGAGCTGCTCCTGCGGCAGGTCCGCATCTCGGAGTGCTCGGGTGACGCCCTCGAGGTGGAAATGACCGTGGCCGAGCTGCCGGTCGAACTTCGAGCTTTCCTGGTCCACAGCCGACGCGGACGACAGCGGCTGGCGCAGCTCCTCGACTTGTTGGAGCGGCTTGGCCTCCTCTGGCGCCAACGTGCGCCGTTGCGTTCGCATGCCTCTCTCCCGAGCGCCGATGGTGCGGCAGCGGGCGCGCATCGCAAGCGGAGCGGCAGCCAGCGCCAAAGCGCCGCAGCCGAGAACGACGAAGCTGCCGCCAATTTCGACGGCGTCCTTCTGCACAAGTATGCGGCCGCCGTGCTGCCAACGGCCGACCGACAGCCGCCAACGGCGGAATTCTCCGTCCACGCCGCCGCCATCGCCGCGGCTGCCGGGGTCGCCGACACTTCAAGCGCAACCATCGGCCACGTCGGCCCTGGCGAGTGGTTCGCACTGAGCGGAAGCGAGGGGCGCGCGGCATATTGGGAGGCGCTGCGACGGGCGTGCTCCGGCTCGCGTGGCCGAAAGCGCGACTCGACCGAGCGGTCGATTATGGGAGTGCTGCACGTGACTCAGCGGGGCGAAGCTACAGCCGCTGCTGAGATTGAGGGCGCTGCACACCCATCGTCACACTCGAATGGCGCGGCTGACACGCGGGGAAGCAAGCTGCTGCTGCAAGATCTTGACTGGACGGGAGTTAGGCCGCTGTATGCCGAGCAGCGCATGCGGCTAGAGCGCGAGCTTCCGCGCGACCAGCCCACGGGCGCAGCCTCACTGTGCGATCTTGCCGAGCGGGTCGAAGTTCACCCGCAGCAGCTGCGCGCGTGGTACGCCGCTCTTGCACGTCGCGCCTCCTCGAACTCTGCCGCGCCCTGCGCGCCGGCGTGGATCGGTATTCCTGGCGCGGGTGACGAATCAGAGGGGACTGCAGGAGAGGCGTGCGCTGCTACAGGGGAGGCGTGCGCCGGGAATTCAGCATCACTCGCCGCTGCGGGGGCGCACGCGTGCGACGGGCTGTCATTGAGGGTAGAGCCATCGGGCCGCGAGGGCTCACAGATGAATGTGCCATGGGATGCAGCGGCACAGTGCACGCTGTTGTCATGCTTTGCAGAAGAAGTGGTACGCCTGCTTACAGAGCGAGACCCTGTGCTGCGCATGAAGATCCAGCACGCGCATGAAGATCCGCTGCGCGTCTCCACTGACGTGGTGGGGCAGTACGTGCGGTGGGAGGATGTCGCGCTGCGCGTAGGCCGTCCCGCCGCGAGCTGCCGTGCGCTGCTGCGGCGGGTGCTCTTGGGACCGCCTACGCAGGGGCTACAGCTGCGACGACAGCTTGCGCTGGTGGCGCTGCAACACTTGCGCGCTCGTGGCATTCGTGATCAGCGGCCTGCGCCAGCGCGGTCGGCTGCTCGGCACGCGCAGCAGATCCTGAATGCTCTCGGCGTAGGTCTCGAGCAGCACGGCAGCACGCGCGCCAGTGAACTGGGTGCTGCTGCCGCCTTACCATCCCGGATGCTCGCCTTGCACGAGCGAGTGAAGCTGCTGCTCGGCGCGTCTGAGAACGACTACCGCCCTTCGCTGGGCCTTCAGCTGCTGCGGCCGTTCACGCGCGAGGAGACGGATGCCGCGTTCCAGCAGCTGACACGCCTGGGGTGGATAGCGCGTCAGAAGGAGAAGCATACTCAATGCCAGCGTCGGTTCAAGCTCTCTGCGCGGTACCACGAGCAGCTCACGCCCCCGATGCCCGATGCAGCCGCGCGCGCCGTCATGGAGGGGACCGCCGCACTTTTCGAGGGTGAGGAGGCCGAGGTCCCGCAAGCTGCCGACGCACGTTCCGCACTTGTCGCCTTCGAGAGGGTGGCGCGAGGCGACGTCGATCTAAGTGCGACTTCCGCCGTCGACACGGCCGCCGCCGCTGCCGAGGGCGGCGCCCTCGTCGCGAAGCCGCCCGAAGAGGATCACGGGGCTGGGCCTGTCGGCTTGCCTGCGGAGAGGAAGAGGAAGCGCCACGGTCAAGGAGTGCGCTTCCATTTGCTCCAAGGCATGCTCGAGGCACGCCGCCGCCCAGCCTACACCGCAAGTTGGTCTATCCTCACGTGCCGCCCTCGCCCACAGCAGGCCCGCTCCGGCCGCGCCATCGCTGGCGCGCAATTTTGGCACGCCGCTGATCATCTTATGCCTGAAGTCAAGTTGCACTGCCGGCGCACGACGTCTTGCCCTGGCGGGTGGGGGGGCGATGTGGGCACGGCGCTCGCGGCGGGTTCGACTGGTGGTGGCGACGCGCTGGCGGCGGCAGCGGCGACGGCGGCGATGCGGAATCGATGCTATTCGTCGCTCGGGTCTGAGGCAGCGACGTCCACGGAGCGCCAGTGCGAAGCGACGTGCGGTGCGATGGCACAGCGGGCTCTCTCCGGCGCCGCCATGGCCCACGAGGGCGGCATCGCGCGCGCTTCTCTCGAACGCCTCGAGCACGCTGGCGGTGCCACCGGATGGCATGCCGACGAGGCAGCTGGCGCGGGTGAGGGGGAGCTCGCGACAGTGGTCGCGGCGCTCGAGTCGCGATCACTTCTTGCGAGTGTCGCCGTGGGACGGTCGCGCGCTTTCATTGCACACGTGCACGCATCGTGCTGGCTGGCCGCTGCGTCCTCTACCGTTGACACCGAGGGCGGCGACGACGCCGATGTGAATGGACCGGTCGGTGGAGCAGAGGACAGCGCGGGCCCAGCGTGCAAACGCGCGCTTGGCTCTGCGGCGCACGAGGGCATGCCGCCCGCCAAGCGCCCGTGCATCGACGAGGACACATCGTTTATCGTGGAGACCGGGCGTACTCTATCCGGAGCGGTCGACGGCGCGCACTATGCTGCGCTATCTGCGGCGCTTCTCTGTTGGATATCGTGCAACCCGGGCATCACGGACGCCAAGTTGCTCTCGGTGGCCCCGGCCTTCTCCGCCGCGCACGTGCGCGAGGTGCTCGCGGCGATGGTGCGCCACGAGCTGGTGGAAGCAGTGTCGCTGCCCGTGCCGCACGCCGGCGCCGTCTTCGCGGCGGACTCCGGATCAAGGTCGAATACTAGCTACTTCCGCGTGGGGACGTGACCCTCAATCGCGCGCCGCTACAACAAGTATATGCGTGTGTCGAAACTTCCCCCGATTCCTAGTACCGCTAGTCCCTAGCCGCTAAACCACCTTCATATCTCGCGTTGCGGCTGCGAATACACCTGCACCATCGAGCGCATCCACCGGGCCGCGCCAGCCTGGCATGCGACGAGAATGAGACGGCGGCAATTCACGTGAAGCGCACGGAAAAGACTGCGTTTGCGTCGATGCCACCGCCGCGATAGGTCCCACGTTTCGCTTTCGTCATCTCCTGCGGGCGACGCGGCGGCAGTCGGCGCGCGCGCGCGCGGGCGGCGGCGGCGGCGGCGGCGGCGGCGGCGGCGGCGGCGGCGGCGGCGGCGGCGGCGCGCGCTACGGGTCGGCGAGGGGCGGGCTGGCGCCTTCCGGAAGCTTTTGCCCTTGACGGCCCCAAGCCGTTCTTGGGCCTTGTCGGCATACGTGTGCCCCTTCGAGCGAAGCATGCTCCAGGAGTTGTCGGAAAGCTCCTGCTTTTGGAACGAGACAGCTTCTGCGTCCACCCGCTGAAAAGGCTGATTTGCGCGTCCAGAATACATCGTCCCTCGCCCCTTCGAAGTGGGCGGCGGCTCATCGAGGCCCTCGTCGCTGCCATTGGTGTCGGAGGAGGAGGAATCGTCGTCGTCCGAATCGTCGTCATCGTCCGAATCGTCGTCATCGTCCTCGTCCGAATCGTCGTCCTCGCTGTCGTCCGTTGGCGCGGGCTTCGCGGCGGGCTTCGGCGGCTCCTCGTCGTCGTCCGAATCGTCGTCCTCGTCGTCGGAGGAGGAGGAATCGTCGTCATCCGAATCGTCCTCCTCGTCCTCTTCCTCCTCTTCCTCCTCGCTGTCGTCCGTCGGCGCGGGCTTCGAGGCGGGCTTCGGCGGCTCCTCGTCGTCCGAGGAGGAGGACGACGACGATTCCTCCTCTTCCTCCTCGCTGTCGTCCGTCGGCGCGGGCTTAGCGGCGGGCTTCGCGTCATCTTCATCGGAGTCCTCAGAGTCCGAGTCCTCGGAGGAGGAATCGTCGTCTGAGGAGGAAGCGGGTTTCGCCGCAGCGGCGGGCTCCGAGGCGGGCTTCGAGGCGGATTCGTCGGAGTCGTCGTCGTCGTCGTCGTCGGACTCGGAGTCGTCGTCATCGTCGTCGTCGTCCGAGTCCGAGTCGCTGTCTTTGTCGCCGCCGTCACCAGCACCCGGCGCCGCAGCGGCGGGCTTCGAGGCGGCGGCGGGCTTCGCAGACTCGTCGGAGTCATCGGAATCGTCGTCGGACTCGTCGTCGTCAGAGTCCGAGTCCGAGTCCGAGTCGTCGGATTTTGCCGGCGCCTGCCGCTTGCTGGGAGGGCCATCAGACTCCTCAGACTCGCGCGAGCGCTTTAAATGCGACGCATAAAGGTCGAGCAGGTTCGGGTGCGCCTCCACGGGGATCTGGCAATCCGCCTCCCGCTCCAGCATCGTGGCGGTCTTGTGCAGGCCGTGGTCCTTCAGGAACGCGAGCACCGCGGGGTAGAGGTCCATGGCTACGTAGCCGGAGCGTAGCCGTCGCGGAGTCTGTAGTGTAGTAGCAGTACCGCGGGTACTTTACTGCAGAGGGAGTGCTGTGGGCATGCGCTGAGCCCTAGCCGACGGCTCAACGCGGAACCAGAACGTCGCTCGCGCGCGCCTCCGAAACCCTTCACGCCCTCGACAGGCCTGAAATCGCGCGCTCTCTCTCTCTCCGTCTCTCTCTCTCTCAACACTCGGTGTCCTTTAGCAGCCAGAACCCATCGGGCTCGTCGGCTTCCGGGTCGCGCTGCACGGAGAGGAAGTGCAGCCCCGACGTGCGCTCCTTGCCCTCTTCGAAGAGTTGCGCCTCAAGCTGCTGCTGCGCGCGGACCCTGGCGAGGAGGTACTGCGTGTCGAGGCCAACCTCGAGGAGCAGCTCCCGGCTCTCAAGCGTCGCCTTCACGAACGCGAGATCCACGCCGGTGAGCCACGCAGCAATCGCGGCAGATCGCCGCGAGAAGATGACGACGCCGTGCACGATGGACTCGGCATCGGGTGCGACGCGCGGCAGCGGGCAGAGCGACCCGAAACCGATGTTCTCCTGCGTGATGCTGCGCGGCGGGGAGGTCGGGGAAGGGCTCACGCCGCGCGCGCGGTCGCGCGGTCGCGCGGTCGCGCGGTCGCGCGGTCGCGCGGTCGCGCGGTCGCGCGGTCGCGCGGTCGCGCGCTGGCGCCGGTGCGCGCTGGCGCTGGCGCGGTCGCGCGCAAGCGCGGGCGCTGCGGCACCTGCCGCCGGGAACGAACTCGGCGTACGGCAGCGTCACAAATGCGTATTTCTCGCCGCGCAGCTGCTCCGGCAGCTTGACGGGCAGCTTGATCATGGGCGCCTCCGGCCGCGGTGGACGGTAACCCGCCATGGCAGGGTAGACCTGCGGTCCGCAGGGCGTCGCTGAAGGAGCCGGGCGAGGCGGCGGCGGGCCGGGCGGGCGGGGCGGGCGAGGCGTCGTGGGGTGGGCGAGCCGCCGCCCTCGGTCGGTGGCGGGGCGGGCGGCGCGGGCACGTCGGCGGCACCTCGCGCTGCCGCTCGTCGATCCAGTCGTACAACTGGTACGTAGCGCGCGACGGCAGCGCGAGAACGTCGGGCAGCTCGTTGAGTGCGATCGAGATCATGTTCTTCATCTGCGTGCGAAAGAAGCGGATCTTCTTCGGCTTGAGCGGAGTGTCGTCGATCAGCCTCTGAACGCGAGCCCGCAGCTCGCGGCTGTTGACGCAATTCGAGGGCACCGCTTCCACGTGCTGGAAGGTGCCCTGCGCGTCGGTGACGAGGAGCTCCCAGAGCTTCTTGCCGTCAGGCCCCTGCACCGGGCGCGAGTAGAAGTCGAGCTCCCACTCGTTAGAGACCTTGGTGGGCTGTCGACTTAGCATCATCGGGATGCTCAACCTGGGTCGGGCTACCAAACGGAGCAAGCTCACAAGGAGCATCGAGGCGAGCATGAGTGGACGAGGAAGAAGGTAGAGAAAGGTCAGCTGAGTGAAGAAGGATCGCCGTGCTCTCCGGGAGAGTGCAAAACCGGAGAGCCTCGACGCCAGCTCCGAGCAATCGTACTGCCCTCGACCTCCTAGAGTCTACCTTCTGCCTGCTGTCGGCGCTCGTAATGTAGGTAGGCGCAGAGGAATCGGATGCCGTTCGGCTGAGATGTGATTCTTAGCACACCTTGGCCACGGCGTACACTATTGCTCGTCTGGAGCACGCGACTCGTTGACCGCGTAGAAGGCGAGAATTTCCTCCGCGCGCTGGATCGAGCGCTGGGCGATCACGCCGATCGCAAGCTCGCCCGTGTGCACCTGCAGCGCCGCGAAGGGCTCGATGCGTGGTGTGCGAGGCGGCTGGCGCGCGGTGCAGGGGAGGGGTGGTGCGGACGGACGGGCGCGCCTTCCGGTACGGAATGAATGCGACGTTGGGCGCCGCGGCGAGGCCGCTGAAATCGTTGATGAAGCGCGCCTCGTTGCCCCAGTGCTCTGCGTCGATGTCCAGAAGCAGTTGCGGCTCGCCGTCAGCCGAGGGCACCCGAAGCTCGAGCAGGTAGCGCGACGTATCCCTCGGCTGCTGCAGTTTCACGACGCCCGTGTAGTCCCCCAGCCAAGCACCGCACGGAATCGTGCACCGCGCGAAGAGCCCGCGCCCGTTGCGCTCCCGGGCTCGCCACGCAGGCTGCGCCGCGCCCGTCGAGCCCGCCGCCGCGCCCTCGCAGGGCAGCGTGCGCGCTGCTGGAGGCGGCGCTCCTCTCGCGCGGGACGCCCCGAGGAGCGCCGCCGGATGCGACGGTGGCAGCCGCTGGACCTGGGAGTAGGCGGCGGCGGGGAGTGGAGAAGGTGAACAGGCGAGCATACGCCAGCAGAGCGCGCAGGGACGAAGGAGGAGGCGAGGCGCGAGGGAAGTGCGCTACCTGCACGGCCGGAAGCGGCGTGCAGCGAGACGTGCGGAGCCGCAGCAGCGTGCCATCAGACGGCTGCCCCCCTGCCGACTCCCAGAGAAGGAAAGGCGCATACCCCACGCCCTCAGGCCACTCGCTCGGAAGGTGCCCGCACTGGGCGGTCGAGCCGAGCGGCCCTCGGCCACGAGGCGGAGAGGGATCGCGGCCCGCTTCGTCGTGGTCGTCGAAGGGCTCGCACGCCCACCCGCCACCGCGCGGGTCGAGAACCCACGCCCACGCGGGGTAGAGCGCCGCGTGCGATGCGCCCCGCTCGAACGCCGCCACCGAGCAAGGGTCGTGGATGTGCTCCGGTGGCTCCCACGACAAGTCGCCGTCGCCTGGGTCGACCCACTTCACTAGATACTCGCGCGTCTGCCCGGCGCGTACGCGCTGCTCCACAATCTTGTCGAAGGCGCGGACCTGTGCTCCGCCGCCGCCGCGCCGGCGGTCGGCGCCCGGCAGCTCCGTCGAGCGCGCCGCGCGCTTGCAGCCGGCAGGCTCCACCGCGTCGCGAGCGGGCTTGCTGTGCGGTGCCCGCCGCTTGCGAGCCCCCCCGGCCTTGCCTGTCGCGGCGTTGCGCTGACGCAGGACGAGAGAGCCGGCCTGCGTCACTGCCCAACGTCGATGCTCTGCATCGCCGACGCGAGCGGCACCCGCCACCGCCGCCGTGGGGAAGATCCGGGCGTCGTCGGGATTGGCACTCGACTTCCCGAGCGTCGCAGCCGCGGGCGCGTTGTCTGGGTGGCCGCGACACTCCGTCGCCGCCGCGCCGTCGCGCTTGCAGACGGCGCGCCACGATGGCAGGGCGCGCGCGATCGCCAATGTTGCCCGGCCGGCGACGCCACAACCGGGCACCGTCACGCCGGCGTCGGTGCACGCGTCGACCAGCGGATGCGGTGGGCCCACGACGGCGGTGCTGGCCGCAGCGGCCGCCGGTCGCCCGCCAGCCCCTGGGGCGACCGCAGCATCGAGCAGCGAGAGGGCTGCGCGGACGACGTGCGAGACCTGTGGCGTGGTGGCAGCGTGGCGGGAAAGCAGGCGCAGCTGGGACGGCGCGGAAGAAGCGCGGACGGCGATCAGCCCCGCGGTGGAGCCGGCTGCGATGTTGAGGAGCGCGCGCGCAACGCCGCCGGCGAGGTTGACGTAGCTGACCGCGGCGGGTCGCGGGTCCTCCGAGAACAGCCACCGCAGATTCGGGACCGAGAGAGAGCAGCGGCGGAGCTGCAGCAGCGCGCACAACGGCTCGATCATCCCGCTCCTGACGAGCGCCTCGGAGCCGAGTACGCGCTGCGCGATGTTCGCCAGCACCGCCGCGGCTGCGTAGCACACGCCCCAACGTCGCTCCTCCGGCGCGGGGGTGACGAGCAGCGACGCGCGCAGCTGCGCGAGCACTGGCATCGCATGCGCATGCCGTGCCGAATCGTCGTGCGCTCCGAGCTCCACGAGCGCCGCCATGACCCACGTCTCCTCTGCGATCGTGAGCGCGTAAGTGCCACCGGTGCGGGAGAGGGCCGTGCACAGCGCGCCGACGATGCCTGCCTTCGCGAGCGCGTGCGCCGCTTCCGCATCTGCCGCCAGCGTGGCTACGAGGAAGAGCTCGCGAGCCCGCCGAACGGTGCTGGCGCCGCAGACGGTGCGCGCAGTTTCCCGGAGCAGCTCGACGAGCCGCTGCGGCCGCGGTTCGGCCGGGAGCGCCCGGCCGCCGTCGCCGTCACCCGTCCAGCACCCGCCAGCGTGGCAGAGGCGAAGCGCGTGAAGAAGCCGACGCCGCGTCTCCTCCTTCGAGTCGGAGTGCGTCGGCAGCAGCGCAGCCGCGCTCGAATGCCGGAGAGGGAGATCGAGCCCGGCGAGCGCGGCCATCGGTGCGAGCGCTCGCTCCTGCGCCAGAAGGGAGACGCGCAGCCCGCGCGAGGAGGGGTCCGCTGGATCGCCTCTGGAGGGGTGAGAGGGCTCCATCCTCTGGCTGGCGGGAGCGAGGGTCCAAGTCGATGAAGAATTCCTGCGTCTACACGCGCAGCGTTCGTGTCGAATTCCTACAGGAGTCGTAATTCCCCTGTGAAGACAATTGTGTGAAGACACGCCTGCGTCTGATCTCGCTCCAGACGAGCGAGAGCTTCGTTCCTGAGCACCAGACTACGCCCCATGGCGAGGCCCATCCAGATCATCCCTTCCGTGCTGCCCGCTGACTGGGCGAACATGGGCGCCGAGTGCAAGCGGCTGGAGGACGCCGGCGTCGACCGCATCCAGTTCGACGTCATGGACGGCAACTTCGTGCCAAACCTGACGTGCGCCGCGCCGCCACGTGACTGCGAGGCCGCGCTTTCTCTGAGCGCGCTGCGGCGGCCGCGCAGGTTCGGGCCGCAGCTGATCGCCGCGTGCCGCAAGTACACCAAGGTGCCGTTTGAGACGCAGCTCATGGTCTCCCAATACAACTGCGAGTCCATGCTCGAGCAATACGTGAAGGCCTCGCAGGGTCCTAACGGCGAGCCTGGCGTGGTGATCGCGCACGTCGAGGGAAACGTCCACCTCCATCGGACGCTCTCGCAGATCCGCAGCTACGGTGGCTCGCCCTCGGTCGCGCTCAACCCGCACACGCCCGCCGAGATGGTCGAGAACGTGCTGGACCTCGTCGACCACGTGCTTGTGATGACGGTCAATCCCGGCTTCGGCGGGCAGGCTTACATCCCGACGATGCTCCCGAAGATCAAGAAGATCCGACAGTGGGGCATCGACCGGGGCCTCGACTTCGACATCGAGGTCGACGGCGGCATCAAGGCCGATTGGACCATCGCCGCGTGCGCCGAGGCAGGCGCCAATTGCTTCATCGCAGGCTCGGGCCTGTTCAAGTATGCAGACCTTGCGCAGGGGTGCCTGGAGCTACGGACGCTAGCGCAAGCCGCGCAACGCGGCGGCGGCGCGTAGGGCGCGCCTCGAGCCGTATCTTCACCGAACGTATGAAGCTCGCACCACCCCACAGTAGGACCACCGAATTCCTACTTGTACGGTACTTTCGCAATTCCTACTAGGAACGGGAGAAAACGTCTGGTTCGTAAGACATGCTTTCCGAGACCGAGGTGATCGTGAGGGCAACAAGAAGCCGGGTCGCCTCGGTGCCGGGGGAGCTGAGCTTTTCCGTCGGAGATGTGATCGTCTACCTCCCGCAGCGCGGCCGGAGCGGCGCGACAGGGATGGCGATGGGGCGGCTGGGCGCGGGCGAGGGGCTGTTTCCGCCGTCCTTCACTGAGCTTGCAAACGACTCCTCCGTGAGCGCTCCCGCAGCGCACCCGCTCGCACTGGAACCCGATGCTGGTGGAGCGAGCTCGGCGATTGATCAGCAGCGTGGAATGCCAATTTTGCCGCAAGGCCGGCAGTCCCTGCGGCTCGCCGTGTGGGACGTCTTCAACGACCCGGAGTCGTGCAAGGCTGCGCAGGTGGTCATGATCTGGGTCATGTCACTCATCATCATCTCCACCATCGCCTTCGTTGCGGAGTCGATGCCCGAATTCCACGTGCGGGGCGGGCCGGGTGCGGTCTCCTCACAGAACGCGCGGCAAATCTCCCTCCTCCTGTCTCTCTTGCCACAATCGCGCCCGACTCTGGCCTCGCAGATCCCACGTGGCCCGAGTTCTGGGACACTATGGAGACGGTAATCGTGCTGCAGGCACCTCGTCCCTGCCCGAACGCGGTGGCGAACCGCCGCTCATTGCGTCCTCGCCGCTGCTCTCCTCACCCGTTCGCCCTCGCAGTTCTCTCTGGAGTACTTGGCTCGGCTCGTCGTTTGCTCTTCGTACGATGCCTCGTACTTCGTCGCTGCCGCCCGTTTCATCATCGAGCCCATGAACGTCGTCGATCTGGTAAGCTCCACCGCCACACGGGCTCGCCTCGCGCTTCCCGCGTCCGAGCAACCACGCGGGTGGCGATCGTGCGCAGGTGGCGATCCTGCCGTGGTATCTCGAGCTGCTAGGGCTTGCGGGCTCGGGCTCCGCCATCCTCCGTGTCTTCCGCCTCGCCCGGGTTGTTCGCATCTTCAAGCTTGGCAAGTGTGCCGCGAGTGGGAGCCCATCTCTCCGCCCGGTGCCGCACGAGCCCTCTGACCCTCGAGCGTGTGTGACCAGGTACGCCGCAGGGCTGCAGATGTTCGCCCGCACGCTCCTTGCCTCGGCAGATGCGGTGCGCGGCTGCATCCCGCCACCCGACGTCATTCCGCGCCGCCGCGAACCTCCCGCATCCCACGTGCCGCGCAGCTGCTGCTTCTGGTCTTCATCATCTCTATCACGACAATCCTGTTCGCCTCCATGATTTACTATGCGGAGCGCGGCGAGTGGTCGACGACCAACGAGCAGTGGGAGGTGACAGCGGACACACCGACGCAGTTCACCTCAATCCCTGCCGCTTTCTGGTGGTGCCTCGTCACGCTGACCACCGTCGGCTACGGCGACGTTGTGCCGAAGACCCTCGCGGGTGCGAGCGAGCGGGACGATTTCGCGCCCTGCCGGAGAGCGAACGCGCATCTCACAGGCTCACCTTGCCGCAGGCATGCTCGTGGCGGTGGCGACAATGGTGTGCGGCGTACTGACGATTGCGCTGCCTGTATCGATCGTGGGCTCCAACTTCCAGATGGAGTACGAGAAGCTGGAGCGCGAAAAAAAGAAGCGGCAGCAGGCGGCGGAGGCGGTCGAGGCCTCGCACAAAGTGGAGCTGATCTCTCCGCTACAGCAGGAGCTCAGCAAGCTGAGCGAGCTCCTCGACGAGATGGATGGGCTGGCGAAGCTGGCAGCGGTGCGCTTGCTCGCTCGCTCGCTCGCTCGCTCGCTCGCTCTACCCCGCGAACCGCCGCCGGGCCCGATCGCGAGCGCGCGCGAGGTGCCATACCACAACGACACGCCGCGACGCCACCCGCGGCGCAGGCCAAGCAAGGCTCGATCGCGCGGATCGCGAACTCGGCCGTCTTTGAGCAGGCGGTGACGCAGGGGGCCTAGGACCTCGCCTAGGACCTCCGTGTGATTATTGGCCGGCCCTTGTCAAGACATCGTGTGATAGGGTTAAGACTCGACGCCATACGACACAGGTTAGCCAGTTTCACACCCCTACGAACCGCCGACCTTCTCGCGTTATCAGCACGACGCTCTAACCAACTGAGCTACACGGTCGTGGTAAGTGCTCACGTGTGTGCATGATGTCATGAACCGCAAAGACGATGCGTGCCACGACACAGCTTGCCGGTTTCACATGAAGCTGTGGCGGCCTCTCGGTTGCAACACTGTGAGCCCTCGCATCCGTTCGATTCGCCTATTTCCTGAAGAGTGCCCACCTCGCTGCATGCTTGTACGCTACGCTTGCCTACAGCTGTAGTCGATCACATCGTAAGTGTTACTTACACAGCAGGTCACTGACGAAGAGCGAGAGGAAGAAGCGCGCGAAGCCCGACGCGTAGCAGCACTCGGCTCGCCTGTCGAGCACAAGGAAAGAGAGATGAGCCACAGTGGGTTGTCGGCGAGGTGCGATGGTTGGTTAGGTGGGTGGGTGGGTGGGTGGGTGGGAGCGCGCGGCACGCGGCACGCGTGAGTGCACCTGCAGCAGCGTGGCCGACGAGGTTCATGAACGCGCAAATTACGACGCGCCACGGCCACCACAGCGAGTACATCTTGGACGCGCCGTCTCGTACATGCCGACCGTGAGCGAGCACAATGAGCGCGAGCGAGTCGGCGACCGAGCTCGAGTGCGGCGAGCCCGACGTGCGGCGCACGACGCGGACGTCGCCGACTGCGCGCCGCCGCGGCCGTCGGAGGGCTGGCAGAGAGCTCCTGGCTCGAT
>Ga0163111_10000532_pt1 | contig 22883 bp, 18 predicted proteins | sample CRUFie1St18metaG_FD_109645 | JGI IMG/M metagenome (GOLD analysis project Ga0163111, IMG submission 109645) | Marine microbial communities from the Costa Rica Dome - CRUD Field 142mm St18 metaG | ecosystem: Environmental > Aquatic > Marine > Oceanic > Photic zone | place: Costa Rica: the Eastern... | reverse complement strand
TTGAGGCTCTCCCCAAGTTGGGAGAGCGTGTAGATTTTTTTATCTGAGACCTCGCTCAACGCCCGGCGAGCTTCCAGGTCTGACGCTGGCCGCGGTCTGTCACGTAGACGGCCACGGTCATGGCTTGCGTGGGCCATTCGAGTTGTTGTCCTGCGTTGGCGTCGCGTGCTTCAAGCACGCGGCCAGAGAGGTCGGTCACGACCAGGCGTCCAGCTTCAGGGGCCATCCAAGTCCACGCTTCTCCGAGGGGCAGTGGACGGGCCCAGTCTGCAGCCGGAGCCATGGCCAAGCCGTCGGTGCTTGAAGTGTCTGCCACTTCCGGCAGGGACAAGGTCGCGGGGATGTAGCCGTCGCCGTTGGTCGAGCCGTTGCCATTGCATTCGAGAGCGCTCATGTAGAAATCGGCATTTCCGGATCCCGCTGCGGGGGCGGTCCAATTGACTTCAAACACGTTGGATGCACTGGAGAAGTTGTGCTCCACGATGTGACGTCCGTCCACGTTTTCGAGTTGGGCGTTGCCTGAAGGGGCACTGAATGTTCCGGCATTGGAGCCATCGGCCAAAACAACCGTGCTCTGCATGCCATAGACTGAGGCGGCGTCTCCTCCTGCGATGACCATGCGAACCAAGTACTCCTGTCCAGGCGTGTAGGCCGCGGCGGCTTCTTGGGTTGCCGCATCCACGACTTCGAAAGAAGCGCTGGCCGAAGTCGAACCGTTGTGACAGACCGTGCAATCCGGATCGGAGCCGGGGGCGCCGGTGCGGTCGCGATTTTGGGCTTCAGCAACACCTTGAGAGGAGGACAATAAACCCAGTAGGGCAGCCGAGACAGCGAAAACGAGGAACGTGGGTCGCTTCATAAGGTGAAGTTCGGAAGAATCTTTGAATCTTTTCCCTTGTATCTTCACATAACGAACGAGTCGCATTGGATTCTCCTCTCACACATACGCAGCGCGACGTCGAGCGCAGGTATCAACAGTCCTTGGAGGACTTGAATTACGCCCGCTCGATCCAGTCCATGATGGCGCCCACCGCGGCCCAATTGGACGCGCTCTTTCCGCAGTGCATGATGTACGACAGGCCCATGGACAAGCTGAGTGGGGATTTTCTGTTTGTCGCTGAGCAAGACCAAATGGCGTACCTCGCCGCCTGCGACTGCACTGGGCACGGAATGAGCGCGGCACTGATGACGGTGCTTGCCCGCGAAAAGCTGTGGCAGGCCGTGAGCAAAGCGTCCGGGCCGGCGCACCTGTTGACACGCCTTGATGAAAAGTTTCGTGCTGCCATGATGAACGGGGACACGCACGCCATGCGGGCTGTGGGGATGGGTCTGGATTTGGCGGTCATTGCCTACCAGCCGGCCCAACAGCAACTCCGCTTCGCAGGGGCCAAGCGCCCGCTGTGGATTGTGCGCAACGGCAAGCTGCTCGAATTCAAAGGCACGTCTCGGTCCATCGGTGGCGCGTACTGGAGGCAGCAGCCCTTTGTGGAGACCACCTTACAGATGCGCCCAGGCGATTCGGTGTTCATGTTCTCGGACGGGGTGTCCGACCAGTTTGGGGGTCCCTACGACCGCAAGCTGAAGCTCAAAGGCCTGCGTACGCTCATCTTGTTGCTCGCAGAGCTGCCCCCTGCGGACCAGCACGAATTCATCAAGACGTGGTTGACGTCGTGGCAAGGAGATTCGCCGGCCACCGACGATCAGTTGCTGCTTTCCTTCCGGGTTCCGACCTTGGAGGAATGAAGAAAGTCCTTTCCTTGTTTTTGGCCGCGGTTGTGGCAGGTGTCGTTGTGGCTTGGTCGATGTACAACCAACCGCACAAGGACTACGCTCAGGAAGAGGTGGCCCAAACTTGGCTCGCCGAAGACCTGCTCGCCGCGTTCGCTGACGCTCCGGACGACATGCAGGCTCAATGGCAGGAGAAGGTGGTTGAGGTCACAGGAACCGTGCGGTCGTCTTCGATGCAGGGCGTGGTGCTGAACCCAGGGGTGGCGGCCACCTACGACGAGGGGCACGCCCCAAAGGAGGCGCCCACCGGGCAGGTGACGCTCAAGGGCCGGCTTGTGGGCTTTGATGACCTGTTTGGGGAGGTGCGCATCGACCACGTGCGCCTCTCGAATTGACAGTGGCGAACCAAAGCATTGACAATTTCTTGACATCGGCGTGCGATCGCGTTCGCATGTTTGCGGCATGAATCCTGTCCAATCTTGGGGAGCCGTTGCGGTGCTCGCGACGACCGTCCTGATGTCCTGCACAGAAACGCCTGCCGTGAACATGAATCCATGGAACCCTCGACTTGCCGAGACGATCGCGAGGTTGTTGGAAGACACTGCGTCTGTGGCTGAAGAACGCAAGTCCGAACTCAATGCCTTGGCCCAATGGACCGCTGAATCGCTCGACGAGCGCGGTCAGGCCGACCTGATTTTCATTTGCACACACAACAGCCGACGCAGCCATTTGTCCCAGGTTTGGGCGCAATTGGGCGCGGACGTCGCTGGGGTGAAGGGCATTCGGACGTTCAGTGGCGGGACGGAAGCCACGGCGTGCAATCCAAGGACCGTGGCGGCCATGCAACGGGCCGGCTTCGAAGTCGCTCAGCAGGACACCATCCACGGCGAGGCCAACCCCACCTATTTGGTCTCCACGGGGGTGAAGGACATGGCTTGTTTCAGCAAGAAATACGGCGACGAGCCTAACCCAAGCGAAGGGTTCGGGGCGGTCATGACGTGCAGCAGTGCGGACAGCGGTTGTCCTTTGGTCTACGGCGCGGATGCCCGCTTCGCCATTCCCTACGTCGACCCCAAGGTCAGCGACGGCACGGATGCAGAGGCGGCGACCTACGACGCCCGGCTCGAACAAATTGGGACCGAGATGCTCTTTTTGATGGGGCAAGTGGCGGCGCGGGTCACGCGCTGAACAGCACCCACACGTACGCGGCGCTGAAGGCGGTCAAAAACAGGAGGCCGAGCCAAGCCCAAGCTTGAAGGGCCCGGCCGGGTTTGGCTTCGGCCGGAAAATCGTCCCGGGTGACCAGCTGCAGATTCCAAAACGCGATCACCGGGGCGACCAAAAACGACAACGTGGTGGCCAAGTCGACCAGCGTTTTGAGCTGACCTCGGAAAGCCAATACAACGAGCAGGCCTCCGAGGGCGACCAGAATCAAGGCGAGGCGATGCCGCATGGGATTGCGGTCGGTTTGAGCGGCCGCGGCCCACGCCCGGTCCAAGCTTCGGGCATACCCGTCCATCACGGTGATGCATGTGCTGAACATGGCACTGAAGGCAGCTGCTCCCATGATCGGCGCGCTCCAATCTCCCATGGCCCTGGCATACAGCGAGACAATGCCCGAGGCGAAGGCGGCACTTCCGTCCGGCAAGGTCGATTCGGTGCGGTAGAGCAGGAGGGTTCCCAAGATGAGAAATCCCAGAGCGAGCACCACGGAAATGGCGTAGCCTGCATTGAATTCCGTGAGGGTTTCTTTCAGCGTGGGCTTGTATCCTGAAGTTCGAATGCGCTCAAGGGTCCAAAAGCTGTTCCACGTGCTCAAATCCACGGCCGAGGGCATCCAGCCCATGAGCGCAATGACAAAGGCAATCCCGGCGGGCGTGGTCCATGACCACGTTTCGGGAACGACGGTGGCAGGAGGTGGGGCAGATACCGTCAGGGCCACAGCTACCACGGTGGACACGAGCAACACCGAGGCCAGCACTTTGATGACCTTGTCCAAGGTGTTGAATTTCCCGAGCAACAGCAATCCGATGCAAGCCAAAAACAGCCCCACCGTCACCTCCGACGTGAGGGAGGCTCCCATGCGTGCTGATACGCCGAGCAAGTTGTCCAAGAACGCGCCTGTGACCATCCCGACCGCCGCCATGACAAAGAAGCACGTGCCCAAGGTCAAGCAGAGGTAGAGCCATGACGCCCCACGGCCCAAGGTGCGAAAGCCTTCGATGAGCGACTGTCCCGAGGCGGACGCATACCGGCTGCCAAATTCAAAAAAGGGGTATTTGGCGGCGTTCGCCGCGAGGATCGCCCAGAGCAGTCCAAAACCCGCAAGCGCCCCCGCCCGCGTAGACTGCACCAAGTGCGAAACGCCAATGCACGCGGAGGCGAACATGATGCCCGGTCCCAACACACGCAACCATGACGCCTTGGCTGACATGTCAGTGGGGGAGTTTGTCGCCCTGCAAGGGGCTTTGGTCGCGGCTGTCGAGCGTGTCCAGATGTCGGTAGGTCACGTACATTTTCCAGCCCACAATGGCCTTTTGGAATCCGCTCAAACGAGTCAAATCAGGCGATTTGTGGATGGACGGAAGCAGCACCTTGTTCAGGCGCGCAAAGAGGCTCCAGATGATCATTCTCCTCCGGGTTTGGACGCTCCTTTGAACTGGTCTTCTTTGTATTTGAACAGCACATTGAACGTGGTCAAACTGCCGTAAATGCGCGTGATGTACTGCTGCAAATTGACTTTGTCCTCGTCGGACAATTTGTCTTGGGCGTTGATTTGCTGTTCCATCACCCGCAAGCGGTCGCGCACCATGACAATCTTGTGGAAGAAGGTTTCCATGGTCACCTCTTTGGCCTGCAAACCATCATCTTCGGGCTGCATGATCAATGTGCCGCCCTCCCAGCGGTCGCCCAATTCGATCGGGGCGGGTTCGATGTATTGCTCGATGCGGTACATGTGCTCTTCAAACACCTGTTCCACCGCGGTCGTGATGTCCGACAAATCGGCGTTGCCCGAGTCCATGCCCTCTTCCACGATGTCCCATCCCGAGAAATCCTTGTTGAATTCCTTTTCGCCGTGGTCCTTGAAAAACACACGCCAAAAGTCTCCGTCTTGGTTGAAAATGACGCCTTCGCCGTAGGAAGGGTGTTCAATTTTTGCGCCGAGTTGTGCCATGAACTGCAAAATGCAAAGGACTGAGGGGCGTCCCGCCCTGAACGAAAAGGGGTTTCAACAAGTCGGCGTGGGAATTTGGGAGGAGGCACCCGCCTGAGCGTCGTGTGTGCCTCGGAACTTCACAGCCCATGAGTGAGCACAACATGGGGCAAGCCCCACGCAAGATGATTCGATGGGACCGCCTGGGCCTCGTGGCCTTGATTTTGGTTGGGTGTTCCAGCGGCATGGTCGCGTTGGTTGGGGGAACTGAGGCAGAGGAAGATGCGTTCACGCGCTTGACTCACCCCAAGCCCGTGGTGGCCCTTCAAAAGAAGGAAGCCCATCCCGTGCTGTTGCGCCAATCGACTGAGCCCGCCAACGAGGAAAGACCCGAGGAGGAAAACACAGGAATGTTGGACCGCGACGTGAGCCCCGCACCGGAACAAGCGCCCGAGCCGCAACCTGCGCCCCAGACTGCCCCGGAATCCAAGCCAGAACCCAAGCCTGAACCCAAGGCCAAGAAGGAGCGCGACAAAACGATTTTGCCGTGCAGCGTCTGCAAGAAAACAATGCGCGTTCCCCGCAACCCCTACACGGCCCACCAAAGCGCGGCACGCTCCCTGCCCAACAGCTTCTTTGTCAAGAACGACATCGAGCTGAATGCAGGCAAGCGCAACGGCAAACTCGTGGAGGTTGAAGACGGACGTGGGTACCGCGTCGCGCGCTTGACACACAGCCACGGCTGGCTTTTGCCCGAGACGTACCAATTGCTGAAGGACATGGGCAACGACTTTGCCGATGCGCTCGAAGGGACGAGAAGTGAGGGTGCGGTCTTCCGCGTCACCTCCGTCACGCGGACCGACAAACAGCAGCGCCGTCTGCGTCGCCGGAACCTCAACGCGACCAACAGCAAAAGCACGCACAGTTACGGAGCTTCATTCGACATCGCTTTTGTCGACCGCATGGATGACGACGCCTCCTGTGGCACGCCGACCCGCGAGATGGAACGGTTGCTCAACCGCTACCAAAAGGCGGGCATCATCTACGTGATTCCCGAAGGCGGCTGCATGCACATCACGCTGCGCAAGCCCTGATCAGCCGATTAACGCACAAGCGACAGCACCGTGGGCTTGTGGCCCTTGGCTTGAATCATCCAAAGACCTACTGACAGCCCCTGCAAGTCCACGCGGCTGCCTTGGCCCTGTCGCACGACTTGTCCAGACATGCTGCGCACCGTCCAGGGCGTTTGGGCGCGAACGCCTCGAAGAGTCACCATGTCTGTGGCAGGGTTGGGGTAGGCGACCAAAGACGACACCTTAGGGTCGGTCACGGCCGTGGTACACTCTTCGACAAAATCCTGAATCCACAACGTGCCTTCAAAAATGGCCAAGCCCGCACACTGCCCGTGGTCGTAGGCGCCGAGGTTTGTGGACGAATGCATCGTGCTTCCGTTCTCAGTCATCCAAGTGTCGGCCACCAGTGCATTTTGGTAGAAGACCTGTTCATCTTGCGTGCAGTAGTACATCTCCACGGGGGCCTCGGGAATCCATTGGTAGACGTCGTTGTCCAACGCGGCAAGGTGAAAGGGATGTGTGGGGTCGTTTTGGATTTCCTCAACCAAACCAGGCTGAAGGAATTCCTCCAGGGTACTGGGACAGGCATTGTTGATGGTCGCCGCGTTGTTGTTTCCGTCAAACAAGTCGAGCATGGTACTGGCGTAGGGCTCTTGGAATACCTCGGACAAGTCGTCAAACAGGGTGCCGTAGACACTGTTCCATCCGATCACGTTGTACGCGAGGTAGGCAGGGTTGGAGTAGGTTTCAAATTCAAACGTCTGGGGAAACTGGGAGCCGCTGATGTCGTAGGGACCGCTGCCTGGAACCGCACCCGACAAAGCGAATTCATCGCCGTAGGCCGTGGTTGTCAGGTCCCGTGCCAAGGCCATCGCTGCGTGGCCGCCTTGGGAGTAGCCGGAGATGAAGTTTTGGCCATTCAAGGTGTAGCCCAATTCCTCGGACAGCGCATCGGCCGCCCGCATCAAATAAAAGCCCGCATCCGATTCAGATTTGGCGTGGACGTAGGGATGCATCATCTCACTTGTGCCTAGGCCCACGTAATCGGGCATCAAGACCAGCTGTCCCAAGGTGGACATGAGCCCGCCTAACGTCCCTTCAATGCTGAGAAATGACGGCGCATCGGTGCGCTTGAAAATGGTCCCGTGCATGTAGAGGTGGATGGGTAGGCCGCAAGGATCGTCAAATCCTTGGGGCACGAACAGCGCGCCGCTCACTTCGATGGTGTCCCCGAGGTAAGGCATGTCGTAGAGGACGCGGTAGGCGTTGACGTCGTGGTCCGCAGAGAAGGCATTGCTTGGAATCCCAAACACCGCAGCCGTCGCAGCAAGCTGGGACTGCGTGTAGGTGGTGAGCAGTTCGACGGATTGGCCCAAGCAGGTGCCTGTAAGGCCCAAAAACAGGCTGAGGGTGAGTGAGGCGCGCAGTGACATGGTTGATGTTTGGGGGTAAGGTAAAGGCTCCAACACAAACAAGGCACGCCACATGGCGTGCCTTGTTGCAATCTGCGCATAACGCAATGAGATGAGAACTCAGAGGTGAATCACCTCGTCGTAAGCAGCCGCAGCCGCTTCCATCACCGCCTCACTCAAGGTGGGGTGCGGGTGGATGGTCTTGATGAGTTCGTGACCGGTGGTCTCGAGCTTGCGCAAGGCGACAATCTCCGCAATCATCTCCGTCACGTTGGCGCCAATCAGGTGGCCACCCAGCAGTTCGCCGTACTTGGCGTCGAAGATGAGTTTCACGAAACCGTCCTTGTGGCCGGAGGCACTCGCCTTTCCTGACGCAGAGAAGGGGAACTTGCCCACTTTGATCTCGTGGCCAGCTTCTTTCGCAGCGTCTTCCGTCATGCCGACGCTCGCCACTTCGGGGAAGCAGTAGGTGCAGCCAGGGATGTTGCCGTAGTCGATGGGCTCGGGGTGGTGTCCTGCAATCTTTTCCACACAGGTGATGCCTTCGGCCGACGCCACGTGGGCGAGGGCGGGACCGGGAACGCAGTCGCCGATGGCATAGTATCCCGGGATGTTCGTGGCGTAGTAGTCGTCCACGACAATCTTGCCACGATCATGCACGATGCCACACTCTTCAAGGCCGATGTTTTCAAGGTTGGACACGACGCCAGCCGCGCTTAACACCACGTCGCACTCGAGGGTTTCTTCGCCTTTCTTGGTCTTCACCGTGACCTTGCACCCCTTGCCAGAGGCGTCGACGCCGGTGACTTCCGAGTTGGTCATGATGTTGATGCCCGCCTTCTTGAAGGTGCGCTCAAGCTGCTTGGAGACTTCCTTGTCCTCCACAGGCACAATGCGGTCCACGTATTCCACCACGGTCACTTCCGTACCGATGGCGTTGTAGAAGTAGGCGAACTCCACGCCGATGGCGCCGGAACCGACGACCACCATTTTCTTTGGCTGCTTCTTCAAAGTCATGGCTTCGCGGTAGCCAATGATTTTTTCGCCGTCCTGCGGCATGGAGGGGAGCTGACGAGAGCGCGCGCCTGTGGCGATGACGATGTGGTTGGCTTCGAGGGTGGACTTCGCGCCGTCGGCGGCCGTCACTTCGAGCTTCTTGCCGGGCAACAACTTGCCGTCGCCCATGATCACATCGATGTTGTTTTTCTTCATGAGGAATGTGACGCCTTTGCTCATGCCGTCTGCCACGCCTCGGCTGCGTTTCACCATGCCGCCAAAGTCGGCCTTGGGGGCAGCCACACTGATGCCGTAGTCCTCTGCGTGTTCGATGTACTCAAACACGTTGGCACTCTTCAAAAGCGCCTTCGTGGGGATGCACCCCCAGTTCAAACAAATGCCGCCAAGCGCCTCGCGCTCCACGACTGCGGTTTTCAAACCCAATTGCGATGCGCGGATGGCGGTCACATATCCGCCGGGTCCGCTTCCAAGAACAATCACGTCGTACTTCATGCCGCGAAGGTACTGCCTCAAACCATTTCCTATCTTCGCGTTTTCACGAAAGAATTCACGAAAGGAACAGAGCGATGCGCAACTTGATTTTGTTTGGCCCTCCGGGTGCGGGGAAAGGCACCCAAAGCGCCTTCCTGGTCGACCATTACAACTTGGTGCACCTGAGCACGGGAGACATCTTCCGCGCCAACATCAAGGGGGAGACAGAGTTGGGTCAATTGGCCAAGAGCTACATGAATCAAGGTCAGCTTGTGCCAGACGACGTGACCATCAAAATGCTGGAGTCGGAGGTCAACAAGCACCCTGACGCCGCGGGCTTCATCTTTGATGGGTTCCCCCGCACCACGGCACAGGCCGGCGCGTTGGACGCCTTCCTCGAAGGCAAAGGCCAAACCATCGCCTCCATGCTCGCCCTCGAGGTTCCTGAAGACGAACTCAAAACGCGCTTGCTCGCCCGTGCGGCCACCTCAGGCCGCGCCGACGATGCCGACCCAGCGGTGATTCAAAAGCGCATCGACGTGTACAACGCCGAGACGGCACCTGTCGCCGACCACTACCGTGCCGCGGGCAAATACCAAGGCATCGACGGGGTGGGGTCCATCGAGGACATCACCGGACGACTCACAGCCGCCATCGGCGCCTGATCCACCTTCACTGACGCCATCCATGGCCAGCCAAAACTTCGTTGACTACGTCAAAATCTGCTGCCGCTCTGGAAAGGGCGGGCAGGGGTCAACGCACATGCATCGGGACAAGACCACCTCGAAGGGCGGTCCGGATGGCGGAGACGGCGGCCGTGGCGGTCACGTGATCATTCGCGGGAACAGCCAACTGTGGACGCTCCTGCACCTCAAATACCAGCGCCACGTGATCGCCGCCCACGGCGAGGCCGGTTCGGGCAACCGTCGCCACGGCGCAGACGGCAAGGACGCCGTCATTGAAGTTCCCCTCGGCACCCTCGTTAAAGACCCGGAGACGGGAGAGGTCCAGGCAGAGATCACGGAAGACGGCCAGGAAATCATCGCCACCCCCGGCGGACGTGGCGGCCTCGGAAACGACCATTTCAAGTCGCCCACCAACCAAGCCCCGCGCTATGCCCAGCCCGGCGAAGACGGACTCGAAGAGTGGAAGGTTGTCGAATTGAAGCTGCTCGCCGACGTCGGTTTGGTGGGCTTCCCCAATGCCGGCAAGTCCACGCTTCTCAGTGTGGTCAGTGCCGCCAAGCCGGAAATCGCCGACTACCCGTTCACCACCCTGCGTCCCAACCTCGGCATGGTCTCGTACCGGGATGAAAAGAGCTTCGTGATGGCGGACATTCCGGGCATCATTGAAGGTGCCGCGGAAGGCAAGGGACTCGGACTGCGGTTCCTGCGACACATCGAACGCAACCCCGTCTTGCTCTTCCTCGTCCCCGCCGACGCAGACGACATTCCGGCCGAGTACAAGACCCTTCGCGGAGAGTTGGAGAAGTACAACCCGGAGTTGATGGACAAGCAGCACATTTTGGCCATCAGCAAGAGCGACATGCTGGACGACGAGTTGGAGCGCGAGCTGCGACAGGAACTTGCCCAGCACCTGGAGACTCCTCCGCTGTTTTTCAGCAGCGTGGCCCAAAAAGGGTTGCAGCCCCTCAAAGACGCCATTTGGAAGGCCATCAACGAGGCCAACCCAATGCTTCACAACCCCCATTTTCAATGAGCATAGACCCTTCGTTGATTCGGGTGTTGCCTGAGGTTCAAGACGCCTTGACCGAAGGCCAACCCGTGGTGGCGCTGGAGTCCACGATTGTGGCCCACGGCATGCCATACCCCGCCAATTTGGAGACGGCCCAGGCGGTCGAGGCCATTGTGCGCGAGGAAGGGGCCGTGCCTGCCACGGTGGCCGTGGTCGACGGGGCGGTGCAGGTGGGATGCGATGCCGCGACCCTTAAGCGGCTGGCTTCTGAGCCAGGCGTGGCCAAGGTCTCTCGACGGGACATGCCCGTGGTGCTTGCCAAAGGCACGCTCGGGGCCACCACCGTCAGCGGCACGCTCATTGGGGCGGGATTGGCCGGCATCCCCGTCTTTGTCACCGGGGGCATCGGCGGCGTGCACCGCGGTGTGGCCGACACGTGGGACATCAGCGCGGACCTCGATGAGTTGGCCCGTCATGAGGTGGCTGTGGTGAGCGCCGGAGCGAAGTCCATCCTCGACTTGCCCAAAACGCTTGAGGTTCTCGAAACCAAGGGCATCACGGTGCTGGGTTACGACACCGATGAGTTTCCTGCCTTCTTCACACCCAAGAGCGGTTTGGCGGTGGCGCATCGCGCCGACACCCCCGCGGAGGTGGCATCGATTCTCAAAGCCAAGTGGGGCCTTGGATTGGAAGGGGGTGTGTTGGTGGCGAATCCGGTGCCCGAAGGCATGGGCTTTGACGCTGCGGTAGCCACCGAGCAGGCCTTGCGTGAGGCTCGGAGCCGAGGAGTGGAGGGCAAAGCGCTGACCCCGTTTTTGCTCAAGCACATTGCTGATTCGACGGAAGGCAAGAGCCTCGCGGCCAATGTGGCCCTTGTCAAGCACAATGCACGGATTGGCGCGCGCATCGCGGTGGCGTACGCAGCTTCTTAACCATTGATTGTCAAGCCGTGAACCTCTGTAGGGGTGCGGGGAGGGGACCTGTGTACTTTTGTGCTCACATGGCGGCAACTTCCACCACTCCGACGACCCAAGACGTGCAAGGCTTCCGAGAAGCGTTGCTCTCCGACTACAAATTGATGTGCGTCAGCCGTGAAGCCTCGCTTCTCGGCCGCAAAGAGGTGCTCACGGGGAAAGCCAAGTTTGGCATTTTTGGAGATGGCAAGGAGATGGCCCAGGTGGCCTTGGCGAAAGTGGTGCGCGCTGGGGACTGGCGCTCGGGTTACTACCGAGACCAAACCTTCATGATGGCCCGAGGGCTCTTGAACGTGCAGCAGTATTTCGCCGCGTTGTACGCCCACGCAGATGTGGCCGCAGACCCCACCTCTGGGGGGCGTCAAATGGGCGGACACTTTGCCACCCGCACGTTGAACGAGGACGGATCGTGGAAGGATTTGATGGCGGATTTCAACAGTTCTGCGGACATCAGTCCCACCGGTGGCCAAATGCCGCGACTGGTCGGATTGGCTCAGGCGAGCAAGGTGTTCCGTGCCCTTCCCGAGTTTGCCGCGAACATGACCACCTTCACTGACGGCGGCAACGAAATCGCCGTGGGCACCATTGGCGATGCGAGCACGTCAGAGGGGTTGTTTTGGGAATCGATGAATGCGGCATGCGTGCTCGAAGTGCCCATGCTTATGAGTGTGTGGGACGATGGGTATGGCATCTCGGTGCCCAAGAAATACCAGACGGTCAAGGAGAGCATTTCCACAGCCTTGTCTGGATTCCAACGTGAAGAAGCCTCCAACGGTTTGGTCATTTATCGGGTCAAAGGGTGGGATTACCCCAACCTCGTGGCGACTTACGAAGACGCGGCGCAGCGCTGCCGAGAAGAACACGTTCCCGTGTTGGTTCACGTGGAAGAAGTCACCCAGCCGCAAGGGCACAGCACGTCGGGATCGCACGAGCGGTACAAGACGGAAGAACGCCTGGCGTGGGCTGCAGAGTACGATTGCATCCGTCAAATGGCCGAATTCCTTTTGAAAGAAGGCGCGGCCACCCAAGAAGAGCTGGACGCCATTCGGAAAGAGGCCAAGAAGGACGTGCGTGCCCAGCAAAAGGAGGCTTGGATGGCTTTCCGTGCAGCCCTAGACGAAGAGCGCATGTCGGCGGCCGAATTGTTGGCGCCGCTTGACGCGTCTCGTGCCGGGGCGTTGCGAGGAAATGGCGACGCCGGCCGGGCCGAAGTGGCCCAGTCCGTGCGGCGCACCCTGGCCGACACAGCGGGCGATGACACGCCCCAGCGCGAAGCGTTGGGCCGCTGGTTGGACGCGTTTGACCGTGACAACGACAAGCGCTACAGCAGCACCCTCTACAGCGAGGAGTCCGACAGCGCCCTTCGCGTGGAGGCCATTCCGGCCACCTACGAGGCCCAGCCAGAACAGCTCGACGGCCGCCAAATCCTGCAACGCAACTTCGAGGCGATGTTCAGCCGAGACCCACGGGTGTTGACGTTTGGGGAAGACACCGGCGGCATCGGTGGCGTGAACCAGGTGATGGAAGGCATGCAGGAGAAGTTTGGGGAGGTTCGCGTCAGCGACACGGGCATCCGCGAATGCACCATTCTCGGCCAGGGCATAGGCATGGCCATGCGCGGCCTTCGCCCCATTGCAGAAATCCAATACCTGGACTACCTCTACTACGCCCTGCAAATCATGCGCGACGACCTCGCCTCGGTGCGGTATCGTACGGCGGGAGGCCAAAAAGCACCACTCATCGTCCGCACCCGCGGCCACCGTTTGGAAGGCATTTGGCACAGCGGCTCACCGATGGGCGCCATCATTCATTCCATCCGAGGCATGCACGTGTGTGTGCCACGCAACATGACCCAGGCTGCTGGCATGTACAACACGCTCCTCAAAGCCGAAGAACCCGCGTTGGTTGTGGAGTGCTTGAACGGGTACCGAAAAAAGGAGCCGCTTCCCAACAACATCGGCGCGTTCCGTGTTCCGTTGGGCGTGACCGAAACCTTGCGCGAGGGCGACGACCTCACCATGCTCAGCTATGGTTCCACGTTGCACCTCGCCCAAGAGGCGTGCGAACGGCTCGCGGAATTGGGCATTGAAGTGGAATTGGTCGACGCCCAAACCCTGTTGCCCTTTGACCTTGAAGGCGCTGTGGCGCAGTCGGTGGAGAAGACCAATCGACTGCTGGTCGTGGACGAGGACGTGTCCGGCGGGGCCTCGGCCTACCTGCTTGACGAGGTGTTGAACCGGCAGGGCGCGTGGCGCTTTTTAGACGGACAAGCCAAGACGTTGGCGGCCAAACCCCACCTCCCAGCCTATGGCAGCGACGGGGATTACTTCTCCAAGCCTAGCGTAGAGGACATTGTGGAGACGGCCTACAACGTGTTGCGTGAGGTGGACCCGTCCAGTTACCCATCCTTGCGCTGATGCCTGATTCCACCTTTCCGATCCACACGGAATACATTGACTTGCTTCAGTTTTTGAAGGCCACAGGCATTGCGGCGACAGGGGGCGAGGCCAAGATGTTGGTGGACGATGGATTCATCCAGGTCAACGGAGAGGACGAAAGCCGTCGCCGAAGAAAGCTGCGTCCTGGCGACCGCGTGGACATCGCGCTTGATCCCGCAGAGTCCTGGGGGATTGTGGCGCAAGAGGGCTGATTTCCACACAACTTGAGGTTGCGTCCGGTGGACAACCTTCTTCCCAGGGGCAGGAGGGAAGCTAGGACTTTGCGCATCTTGCAGCTCCAAACCTGCACACATGCGCTTTGTAGAAGCCTTTTTGAAGCCCTCCGCCACTGCCATTTCTTTCGTTGGAAAGACTGGATGGATGGCGTTGCTTTGGCTGATGTCCACCGCGATGGTGGCGCAAACAACCCTTGTTGGTTTCGTCAAGGACGGAGACACCGGGGAACCGATGTTTTCCGCCAGCGTCATGGTCGACGGCACCACCCAGGGGGTGATGACCGATTTTGACGGCCGCTTCAGCATCAACGTGGCGTCGCTGCCCGTGACCTTGAATGTCAGCTTCATTGGGTACAGCCTCAAGCAGGTGCAGGTCACCCAGGCCAATCAACGCATTGAGGTCAAGCTCATGTCAGACCAGGTTCTCATTGAGACCGCGGAAGTGGTAGGGGAGCGCATCAGCGACAAACAGAAGCAGGCTCCGTTGACGGTGGAAACCATGGATGCCTTGGCCATCAAGGAGGCGCCCACCGGCAGCTTCTACGAAGGGCTTGGCAACTTGAAGGGGGTCGATTTGACTTCCGCGTCGTTGGGATTCAAAATCGTCAACACCCGCGGGTTCAACAGCACCTCTCCGGTGCGTTCCTTGCAATTGATCGACGGCGTGGACAACCAAAGCCCCGGGTTGAACTTCTCGCTCGGCAACTTCCTCGGGGCACCCGACCTCGATGTGAAGACCGTGGAAATTGTGGCGGGTGCGAGCTCGGCATACTTCGGGCCTGGCGCATTCAACGGCGTCATCAACATGGAAACCAAAGACCCGTTTGTGTTTGGCGGATTGAGTGCCTCCTACCGAATGGGGGAGCGCAATCTGAACGAATGGGGGTTCCGCTGGGCCGAGTCGTTTGACAACGAGGACGGCGATGCGGTGCTTGCCTACAAAATCAACGCCTTCGCCTTCTCTGCTTACGATTGGGAGGCCAACAACTACGGTCCCATCGACGGATCAGGGGTCGATGCAAGCAACCCGGGGCGGTTTGACGCGGTAAACATCTATGGGGACGAGTACCGCGGCACCATGGATTTTGCCGATGACGTGACAGACACGAAGCGGGGCTTGGGCACCTTCTTTAGAACGGGGTTCAAGGAGGAAGACATCGTGGACTACAACACGAACAACCTCAAGTTGAGTTTGAGCGGACACTGGCGCCTGCAGCCGGACAAGAAGTACGAGAGCCCTGAGCTCATTTACGGCTTCAACATGGGGCGTGGCACCACGGTGTACCAAGGGGACAACCGTTTCAGCTTGCGCGACATTGAATTTTACCAGCACAAAGTGGAGCTTCGCAAGAAGGGCGATTGGTTCATCCGCGCCTACCGCACGAGCGAGGATGCGGGCAACAGCTACGACCCGTATGCCACGGCGTTGCGCATTCAGGACAGCATCCGGCCTGATAATGACTGGAGGGACTTGTACGTGGACTATTGGACGGACAGCATCATTCCCGTCTTGGACGAGACGTACCCGCCGTTTGGTTTGACAGGCGATTCGACCGTGGTCGGCGTCATTTTTGGGGACACGATTTGGGTGCCAACCTCGGGTTACATCCAAGAAGACGTGGATGCGTGGTACGCGGAGAATGGCGAACAGCTCAACGAATGGCACAACATGGTGGCAGGTTGGACCAACTCTGGGCAGTCCACCGTACCGGGCATTGACTTCAATCCGTTGGGTGGCGGAACGGCGGGCTCCGCCCAATTCAACGATTTGTTCCAGTACTTCACAACCCGCAAAAACAACCCCGAGGAGCGCGGCACCCGATTCTTCGACGAGTCGTCGCTGATTCATGTGCATGGCGAGAAGATTTTCAAGCCTTGGTGGGCGGATGAAATCCGACTCGGCGCCAACGTCCGTCGCTACACGCCGGATTCAGACGGAACCATTTTCAGCGACACCAACGGTCGGGTCATCACGAACCAGGAGTTTGGCATTTACTCGGGCATCAAGCGTCACTTCTTGGAAGACAAGCTGATCACGACGGCCACGATCCGGATGGACAAGAACGAGAACTTCCCGTACGTTTTTTCTCCAGCGGCGTCTCTAGTGTGGAACCCCAATCCTGAAAATTTCCTTCGCATCAGCGTGAGCTCAGCGTTGCGAAATCCCACGTTGGCGGACCAATTCCTGTTCCTCGATGTGGGGCCGGCCACCTTGGTCGGAAACCTGCTTGGCGACGATGGGTTGACCCGCTTAGAAACGTTCCAAGACTACCGGAGAAGTTCCGAGGGTCTGGACATTGGTCTTGACCGATCCATCATCGAAGACAATCGATTTGCCATCGACCCCATTCGCCCCGAGCAGGTTCGCACTTTGGAGGTGGGGTATCGGACCACCTTGGGGGAATCCCTGTACCTCGACATGAATGCTTACCGCAGCTGGTACGAGGATTTCATCGGCTACATCGTGGCGCTGGACGTCGAGTTTTGGGAGTCGGGCTTGCTGGAGAATTCGCTCAAATCCGTGGATGTGTATCGCTACGCTGCGAACAGTTTGAATCAAGTCCAAACCCAGGGCGCCTCCCTCGGTTTCAATTACTTCCTTGACGACAACTTTACGGTCAACGGCAACTACAGCTGGAACAAGTTGGTGAAGACGGACGAGGACGACCCCATCATTCCAGCTTTCAACACGCCAGAGCACAAGTTCAATGTGGGTTTGACCGCCCGTGGTTTGAGCGCCAAAGACAAGGACACTTGGGGCTTTGGCATCAATTACCGTTGGGTGCAAGGCTTTGTGTTTGAGGGCTCGCCGCAGTTCACGGGATTCGTGCCGAGCTACGATTTGATGGACACCCAGGTCAACTACAAGTTTGACGCGCAGGGGTTGACCGTGAAGGCAGGTGCGAGCAACTTGCTTCGGAATGAGCACATCGAAACCTACGGCGGTCCCACCGTGGGACGCTTGGCGTACCTCAGCCTTTCTCTGGACGTGAACTGATGAATTCGTGACTTCGCACTTATCGACACAAAGACGCTGTTTGTCGACGAAATAGCGTCATTCGTACACTGATTTGAACCAAAAACCTTACCTTTACCGCAAACCATTTACCCCCCATGAAAAAGTTCTTAATCATTGCCTTGGGTCTCTTGGCTTTCAGCCAGTTGGACGCCCAGGTGCGCTACATCAACGAGGTTTTCTCGGACGTGGACGTGACCACAGACGTGGTATACGGCTCCAACGTGACCGTACTTCCCTTGTTGCAAGGTGCGGCTCCAGCTGCCCAACCTCTGGCTTGTGACATCTATGAGCCCGCCGGTGACACGGAAACCGACCGTCCGCTCATCATCTACATCCACACAGGGAACTTCTTGCCTCAGTACTTGAATGGAAGTGCCGTGGGCAACAAGAATGACTCTACAGCTGTCGAGCTTTGCTCGCGTTACGCCAAGATGGGCTACGTCGTGGCGTCCATCGACTACCGTCAAGGTTGGAACCCATTAGCTGAAACGCAGTCTGACCGTACGTTCCAATTGATCAACGCGGCATACCGTGGCGTTCAGGACGCCCGGACTGCAGTGCGTTACTTCCGCATGACGGAGGACACCATGGGTGACCCCTACGGCATCGATCCAACCAAGATTGGTTACTTCGGTGAAGGCACTGGTGGCTACGTCAGCTACGCGGCTTCCACCATCGAGGACTACAACGACATCATCCTCGACGACGCGGGCATGCCCATTGCCAAGTTTTGGACAGGAACGCCAGGTCAACCTGACTACATCCCCATGGTCATTGAGCAGGTCAACGGTGACCCTGAGGCCATCACGGATGGATTTGCGCCTGCTGGCGTGTTCGGGCCAGACCCCGTTCAGCTCTGCATTGCCAACCACCCGGGCTACAGCTCAGACGTGTCCTTCCAGGTGAACCTTGGTGGTGCCTTGGGCGACCTGAACTGGCTTGACGCGGGTGACCCTGCGATGATCAGCTTCCAGGCTCCTGCAGACCAGTTCGCACCTTACACCACCGGTGTACTCGTGGTTCCTACGACCAACGAGAATGTGGTGGAAGTGAGCGGTGCCTTTGACATCCACGCTGAGATCAACGCTCAGATGATGCCCAACAACAATGCTGGATACCAAAGTCTCGGTTTGACCGATGCCTTCTCGGCCCAAGCGACTGCCAATGGCAACCAAGGCTGGGACGGTTTGTACCCCGTCTTGAACGATTACGTTGCAGGCAGCCCCACCCAACCTTTTGACGGTGCACCATGGCAGTGGTGGGACGTGGCGACCACCGAATTGGTGGACGCGGCCAACGGAACGACCATTGCACAAACCCAGCTGACCTTGAACCCCAACATGGGTCCCCTCGAAGGCCGCGCTTACTGCGACACCATCGTGGGCTACGCTGCGCCTCGTATGGCTGCGTTGTTGGACTTGGCGACAGCGGGTCCTGGTTGCATCGACTCTTCGGCATGCAACTACAACCCACTCGCGACTTCTGACGACGGTTCTTGCACCTTCGCAGACGCTGGTTTTGATTGCGCTGGCAACGCCATTGCACCGGGTTGCACGGATCCCATGGCATGCAACTACGACAACACTGCGCAAAGTGACGACGGTTCTTGTGACTACCTCGAAACCACAACCATTCCTACGGGTGAGGCCGACGTGTGGTTGGTGGGCTTGACCCTCACGGGCACGCCATTCGAGGCCTTGGCCGGCGGTTGCGAAGCGACAGGTGGTGTGAACCCCAACGTGAGCATCAACGGTGTGATCGTGGGTGATGGCTCTGCGCCATTGACCATGGCTGGCATCACGGACCCCACTGGGTTGCTCGGCGACTTGGCTGCATTGGCCTCAACCGTGTCCTTCGGTATCTGCGGTGACAACATCACTGTGGCTGCTTTGGGCAACGTCATCCCCATGGTGGGCAACGGCCAGTTCTGGCAGTCACCTATCCCAGTTAACGAGGATGGCCAATACCTCTGGGCTGCGCCCATGGCCAACTTCAGCGTGGGTTGTGCTGATCCTGCGGCGAACAACTTCTCAAGCGCTTGCGACTTGAGCCTGGCGTGTGGGTATGATGGTTGCACCGATTCTTCGGCGTGCAACTTCGATTCACAGGCCACAGACGATGATGGTTCTTGCGCCACAAATGACGATTGTGGGGTTTGTGGTGGAGACAACACCTCTTGTTCTGGATGTACCGACCCGACATTCTTCGAATTTGATCCATATGCATCCATCGATGACGGCTCTTGCGGAACGTTGGTTGTGGAAGGTTGTTTGTACGACAATGCCACCAACTACAATCCCATCGCGAACACGGACAACGGCTCTTGCGAGTTCGACGAAACCGGCGGCGGCAACGATTGCCCTGGGGATCTCGACGGCGACGGCGCGGTTGCAACTGCTGACCTGCTCAACTTCTTGAGCTTCTTCGGCACCACCTGCAACTGATTCGATTGACATTCCAAGGAAAAGGGTCGCCCTCGGGCGGCCCTTTTTTATGCTTGCCACGCAGCGTGAGGACATGGCATGACCTTTGAAGAGATGTGAAACAACCCGAGTGTGGTGACCAGGGTTGCCCGTTTGGAATTCATTCTTTGCTATCTTCATCGCTCAAACAACAGAACAATACCTATCGTTATGAAGCAGTTTTTCGCAGCATGTGCCTTGATGTTGGGCATCGTTTCCATGAGCGTCGCCCAAGAAGTTGTAACCGGTCCATCCATCAGCTTGGACAAAGACGTGCACGACTACGGAACCATTCAGCAAGGCGCCAACGGCGCGTGTGAGTTCACCGTGACCAACAGCGGCACCGAGCCCCTCATCATCTCTCGTTGCAAGGGCTCTTGCGGATGCACTGTCCCTCAGTGTGAGAAGTCACCCATCGCCCCAGGCAACACGTCTGCAATCACGGTGAAGTACGACACCAAGCGCATTGGCCCCATCAACAAGTCGGTGACCATCACTTCCAATGCTTCCAATGAGCCTACGAAGGTGATTCGCATCAAGGGCAAGGTAGAAGCCTCTGACCTCGGCAACAGCGGCGGCATTCCCGTGAAGCAGCCTGCAGCAGGCGCACCCACCACGGGCAAGCAATAAGCAGAACACCTTCTGATTCAACCAAAGCCACCCTGCGGGGTGGCTTTGTTGTTTGAATGCGGGTATTTTTGTCCTCCATCTCCAACACGGAAGACGCCACCATGAACATTCCAGCGCAGTACGACCCCACCCTCACCGAAGACAAATGGTACGCCCATTGGCTTGAAGCGGGACACTTTCACTCCACACCGGACGATCGTGAACCCTACACGGTGGTCATTCCTCCTCCCAACGTGACGGGGGTGTTGCACATGGGGCACATGCTCAACAACACCATCCAAGATGTGTTGGTGCGCCGCGCGCGCATGCAAGGGAAGAACGCGTGCTGGGTGCCGGGAACGGACCACGCGTCCATCGCCACAGAGGCCAAGGTGGTGCGCCGGCTTCGCGACAAGGGCATCAAGAAATCGGACCTTTCACGGGACGAGTTTTTGGGCCATGCTTGGGACTGGACCCATGAGCACGGTGGAATCATCCTTGAACAATTGAAAAAGCTCGGGGCGAGCTGCGACTGGAACCGCACGCGCTTCACGATGGACGAGGGCTACTACAAAGGCGTCATCGACACGTTCGTGGAATTCCACGACAAGGGATTGATTTACCGGGGGGTGCGCATGGTCAATTGGGACCCTGTGGCTCTGACGGCGCTGAGTGACGAGGAGGTGATTCACACTGAAGAGCATGGCAAGCTCTACTACGTGCGTTACGCCATTGCTGGGGAGAACGACCGTTGGATCACCGTGGCGACAACACGTCCTGAAACCATCATGGGGGACACGGCCATTTGCGTGCACCCCGACGACCAGCGTTACAAAGACCTCGTGGGCAAAAAGGCCATCGTGCCTGTGGTGAACCGAGAGGTGCCCATCATTGCGGACGACTACATCGACATCGAGTTTGGGACGGGGTGCCTGAAGGTGACACCCGCCCACGACACCAACGACTACGACCTTGGCCAAAAGCACGGCCTCGCGACCATCGACACGATCAATGCGGACGGCACCATGTCTGCGGAGGCGGGTGCCTACGAAGGCATGGACCGGTTTGAGTGCCGGAAGAAGTTTCCGGAAGAGTTGGACCGACTTGGAAACCTGGTCAAGGTGGAGGACTACACCAACAAGGTGGGGCGCAGCGAACGCACCAACGCCGTGATCGAGCCGCGCTTGTCGCTGCAGTGGTTCTTGGCGATGGAAGAATTGTCGAAGCCGGCCTTGGAGGCGGTGATGAACGACACCGTGCAGTTCCACCCGCCCAAGTTCAAGAACAGCTACCGTCACTGGATGGACAACGTCAAGGATTGGTGCATCAGCCGCCAATTGTGGTGGGGCCACCAAATCCCTGCATGGTTCTTTGGCGAAGGAGAAGAAGATTACGTGGTGGCGCGCACGGAGGAAGAGGCCTTGGCACAGGCTCAGACCAAGACCGGAAATGCGGGCATGACCATGGCGGACTTGCGACGTGACGAGGACGTGATGGATACGTGGTTCAGCTCTTGGATTTGGCCGATTCAGGTGTTCGATGGTCTGCACAAGGAGGAGGAAGTGGCGTATTACTACCCCACCAACGACCTCGTGACGGCGCCTGAAATCATGTTTTTCTGGGTGGCCCGCATGATCATTAGTGGCTACCACTACCGCGGAGAAGCGCCCTTCAAGAACGTCTACTACACTGGCATTGTGCGGGACAAGAAGGGCCGCAAAATGTCCAAGAGCCTTGGCAACAGCCCGGACCCCATCGACTTGATGAAGCAATACGGCGCGGACGGCGTTCGCGTGGGGATGCTCTTGACGTCACCCGCGGGGAACGATTTGCCTTTTGACGAAAAGCTGTGTGAGCAGGGGCGGAACTTCGCGAACAAGATTTGGAACGCATTCCGTCTTGTGCAGGGATGGGAAGTGGACGAGGCGAAGGCCCAACCGGAAGCGGCGGCCACGGCCGTGGCGTGGATGGAATCTCGCAGTCAGCAGGCCATGGAAGAGCTGGACACCGCGTTTGCCAGCTTCCGTTTGAGCGAGGCGCTGATGACGACCTACCGCTTGGTGTGGGAAGAGTACTGCAGCTGGTACTTGGAGTCAATCAAGCCGCCGTTTGGCGAACCGATTGACGGGGCCACGAAGCGTGCGACGCTCGAGATGTTTGAGCGCATGCTGAAGTTGTTGCACCCGTTCATGCCGTTCCTTACCGAGGAAGTGTGGCATTGGACGAGCGAGCGCAGCGGACATGCCGACGATTTGTGTGTGGCCGCTTGGCCTGAGCGTGCGGCGTACGACAAGGCGATCTTGGCCGACATCGACATGGCGAAGGAGGTGGTCACTGCCATTCGCAACATCCGTAACGACAACGGCATCCCCAACAAGGAGAAGCTCGAATTGAAGGTCCAGTCGGGAGAAGGTTACCCTGCACACCTCGGGCCGTTGATTGCCCACCTCACAAACCTTAGCAGCATTGAGCATGTGACGGAAAAAGTGAAGGGCGCGTTTGGGTTTGTGCAGGGCACGCACCGGTTCTCGGTGCCGTTTGGCGAAGGCTTTGACATCGATGCGGAGCGCGCAAAAGTCCAAAAGGACCTCGATT
>Ga0163111_10000531_pt1 | contig 22902 bp, 18 predicted proteins | sample CRUFie1St18metaG_FD_109645 | JGI IMG/M metagenome (GOLD analysis project Ga0163111, IMG submission 109645) | Marine microbial communities from the Costa Rica Dome - CRUD Field 142mm St18 metaG | ecosystem: Environmental > Aquatic > Marine > Oceanic > Photic zone | place: Costa Rica: the Eastern... | reverse complement strand
GTATAAACAATATTAATTGCGATTATTAAATCAAATTCCTGAGCATCGAAAGGAAGAGAATCTATTTCTGATTTTACTATCGAATCACGAACCGTCTCCATAGAGGTCTCAATTGGGTATGCTGCTGATTCTGTCCCTGCAATTTTAGCAGACGGCAAAAGACTCTTTAAATCGTTTAGTAAAAATCCCTTTTCACATCCAACCTGTAAAATTGAGGAATTGTTATCTAAATTGTATTCTGAAATAATATTTTTTGCTATCGGCAACCAGCGACCATCATATTTGTAGCCACCATATCCATTGTCACGCTTTCCATCAAAAAATTCTTTCCCTCTACCGGCAGCCGCAATCCTATTCTCAATAGTTCGTATTTTCGGACCGACAATTCTTGGGTTCGACGGTTCCGGATAGCCTTTCAGTAAGTTAATTTCTCGCATGATTTTTCAATTTTTTAAACGTAAGTAATCCCCTCACCCCCATCGATTGGCACACAACAACCCGTCATCATGGATGATTGTGCTGAGCATAAAAACTCAATAAGAGGGATTATTTCGTGATACGATCCAAGTTTTCCTCTGGGCTGCTTTTCTTCAACAAATTTTTTCACAACTTCTGGCTTTATCGCCATTAACCTTTCCCATGAATTCCCCGGGGCATTGTATCCACCCGGCAGAATGCCGGTTACAACGACTCCCTTAGAAGCAACCTCCCTGCCTAAACTTCTCACATATGCTGCAAGACCTGCCTTTACCGTATTATAGCCTACTGAAGCCACAGCTTGCTCCGACGCAACACTCCCAACATGCAACACACGTCCATAGCCATTTTCTATCATTCTAGGAATAATTAACCGATTGAGCTCAGCTCCCGATCCTAGGTTTGATTTAAATAGTAATTCGAAATCGCTCCAACCTAAAAGTGTCTCGCGCTTGCCGAATCCACCACCCATTGCGTGGACGATTATTTCGACATTATTTGGGCAGCGAGAAGCTAGGTGTTCAACCTTTGAATAATCATTCAAATCACCTGCATAAAAAATGTGATCCTGAGGCTTAGAAAAATCATTTAACAACTCTTCAAGTTTATTTTGATTTCTTCCGCAGATTACTAGTCGGGCACCTTTTGCTTCAAATGCCTTTGCACACACCCTGCCTAAACCATTGGATGCACCAGTAATTAATACTGTTTTCCCCTCGAATGTTTTATCCAAATCGTTATTCCATTGTAATTATGACTCTTAAGCAATCACCTGATCTGAGAACATCAAAACCTTCATTAATTTCCGATAATGAGTACTCATGTGTGATCATACCGTCCAAATTAAGTTGACTACTTGCATAAAGATTTGCGTAGTCCTGATAATCAACATCAGGATTGCTCTCTCCACCGCCGGTGCCAATAAGCCTCTTCCCGTAAAATAGAGGAAATGGATCCACATTGATCTTTAAACCCGGAGGATTTGGCACTCCACACAAAATAGTCTTCCCATGAATGTTATTCGATAACTCATAAGCTGATTCCATGGTAGCACGAGAACCAACTGCATCTATTGCTATATCAGCTCCATTTCCATCGGTGATTTGCATCACTTCACTTTTAAGATCCTGCTTTAATGAATTAATAGCATGAGTAGCTCCGAATTTTCGGGCTGCTACTAATTTATAGTCGTTTATATCTGCAGCAATAACTTTGACTGCTTTTGCCAAACTAGAACCATGAATAGCGTTTATTCCTATCCCTCCGCATCCAATTACCAATACAGTGTTGTGTGGTTTAACTTGGGCTGTATTCTTCGTCATTCCGATTCCAGTTGGAACCGCACACCCAAGTAAAGCAGCTGGACGTAAAGGCATTTTTTTATGTATGGGCGTAACTCGGTTTTCTGATACTACGGTGAATTCACTAAAGGTGGTAACCGGACCTCTATTGATTACCGCATTACCTTGTGTCAAAGGCTCAGGACATACATTTGCCCCTGCGCCTTTTATCCAAGATAAAACGACATGATCCCCTGCGCTCACCTTGTTAACCGCTTCGCCTACCTCAACAACAACCCCTGAACCCTCATGTCCTAGTAAATTAGGATTATGAGGACCCGACGCATTTTCACCCTTAATTTCAAGTAACTGTGTGTGGCACAGACCCGTGGAGTGAACTTTTACGAGAACCTCGCCTGACCGTAGCGCAGGCAAATCAATTTCCATGATTTCAAGGGGTGAATTTAGGTCTACAAGAACTGCTGCTCGTGTTTTTGTGGTAGTGCTCACCGAATTTATTGATTTTTTTCTAACGCACCTGCTTGCTAGGCCTGATTGTAATTTCGTTAACTGACAAGTGTTGAGGCGTATTAACAATTTGGAAAGTGATCGCACCTATTTCCGAAGGTGATAACGTCAATTCATCCTTAAATTGAACAGGCGGACCGCCGTCCGAGAAAACTTTCCAAAATGGTGTGTCAACAACACCCGGCTGCAAGACGGTAGTTTTTACCCCATTTTCTTGTATTTCATTGCGCCAACTCTCAATTAGAGCCCTCAGTGCAAACTTAGTAGCACTGTATAAAGCAAACCCAGGAGCTGGCTTAATTCCCGCCACGCTTCCCACACCCACCACATGGCCATATCCTTGTTCCCTGAAAACTGGCGTCAAAGCTTCCAATAAATAGAAAGGACCCAAGAGATTTATTTTAACCATGCTTTCGGCACTTTCCATTTTTTTGTCTCCAATATTTCCACCTATGCCAAAACCCGCCCCAAGAAAAACCGCATGGATACCTTTCCATTTTTTTACCGCCGTCGAAACGGCCCGGCCAACGTTTTCCCTGAGGCCCATATCAGCCTGGAGAACACACAGTCGCTCGGAACCCAACTTCTCTTCGAGCATTTTCAATCGATCTAGGTCTCGACCAATAGCATAAACATTCCATCCGTTTTCATGAAATTTCTCCGCAACGCAACGCCCTATTCCGCTGGTTGCCCCAGTAACTATAACTGTTTTTGTCAAAATGTTTTTTTGATTTATTTGAGGGATATTTGATCAAACTCTTCTTGGTCCAAAAAAGGGTATAAATCCTCATATACAGGCGCCTTCTTTTCCCCGTCAACTTCCTTTACGGATATTGCCTTCGGAATTTGGGGCTGTTCAGGGTCAACCATGATTTCACAGATACCCGGACCATCGCTATTCACAAAGCTATCTAAACCCTGTTCGACCTCCTTGTTGTTTGAAAAACGGGTATATTTAAACGAATTTGCTTCAGCGATGTGCTTAAAAGACGGGAATGATAAGCCGCTTTCATAATCTGCTCCCATCAATCTACCTTCAAACCCTAGCTGTTGTGTTTGCTTAATTGTTAGGTAACCGCCATTGTTATATATAAATATTTTTATATTCATATGGTGATGCATCGCTGTACTCAACTCCTGAATATTCATCATCATGCCACCTTCACCCGATATACACACAGTACGCCTACCCTCTCGGGCCACGCAGCTTCCAATCGTTGCAGGCAATCCCCAGCCCATCGGTGCGTGCCCTGAATTCGTACAAATAACTTGCCCTTTTTTTACTTGAAAGGCTTGATGGGTTCCCACAAATGAAAGTCCCATATCGGTCATAATCGCATCATCTGGGCCAAGTACTTCTGACAGCAATTGAGTGAAGTAATACGAGTTTACCCATTTTTCTTGTTTTTTATAAGATGCTTGCACTACCGGGTACACTTTCCTGAGATTTTGGCACTTGCCCAACCATTCAGGATTCAGCATTTCTTTAGGTGGCAACTGATCTTTAAATAGTTTTAAAAACTCACCAGCGTCCGCTTCAATTTTGAGATGTATGTCCAAGCTATCTTTATTAAGTTCTCTTGGATCTATATCGATCATTACCCTTTTAGCTTCTCGCGCAAAGTCCTTAGAATTATAACCGGTAACCATAAACGGAAGCCTTGTTCCGATCGATATATATAAATCTGAATTTTGTACTGCAAAGTTGGCTCCTCTTTCGGCGAAGGCCCCAGGGCGCCCCACAAAACAGGGGTGTGAAGAGTCTATTACATCAGTGGCGTTCCATGTGGTAAGCACAGGTAAAGGATAAAGATCCAGTAATTCACTCAATAATCCCATCGCCTTTGCTATGCGCACTCCATGGCCAACGTGTAGAATGGGCCGTTGCGCTTCTTTTAACCAATTTGAGATAACGGATATCTGACTTCTTAAAGATTCCTGTCTGTTTTCGAATAAAGGTTCCTCTTCATGCGCTAGTAAGTCGGGGTCAATTTCAGCACTCTGAATATTTCCGGGTATATCCAACCATACGGGACCAGGGCGGCCGGTTGTCGCCAATCTCCACGCTGCTTCAAGGTGCTTGAGAATATCCTGCGGATCTCGAACCATGACCGCATATTTTGTTATAGGCTTAACAAGGTCTATAATGTTGGATTCTTGAACTCCTAACTGCCTAAGACCGGAGTTTCCAATTGTTTGGTTCAAATAGACCTGCCCTGAAATAATAATTTGAGGAATAGAATCGGCCCAAGCACAAGCTGCTCCAGTGATAGTATTAGTCCCGCCAGGGCCACTCGTTACTAAGCAGACACCTGGTCTTCCAGCCGTCCGCGCATATCCCTCGGCCGCCATAGACACAGCCTGCTCATGGTGGCAGCAGTAATATTTTATTTTATTTGAACGCCCCAATGAATCGCACAAGTGAATAGCTCCACCACCGCTTACGGTGAAAACTGAGTCAACACCCTTAGATTCAAGAAACTGAAAAACGAATTCTGATAATTTCATTTGCAAAAGAACTGCTTAACCTTGCTAATAACCCAATGAACTTCTTGGTCGGTCATAGTGGGATATATTGGGAGACTTAGTATGGTTTTACTCAGCTGCTCACACATTGGATAACTACACGTTTCAAGCTTGTTACTGGCAGGCATAAGATGTAGGGGAATTGGATAGTTAACTTTGGTTTCCACTTCATGTGATAACAAAAATTCAGCCAACTCTTCACGCTGATTGGTTCTTATCATATAACGGTGATATACTCCGATTTCGCCTGCTTCTTCCTCTGGTACTCTCACAAAATCCTTTAGAGCCTTCGAGTAAGCCTTTGCAATTTCCCGGTTTCGAGCATTCCAATGGTCGAGGTGTTTCAATTTTATAAGAGCAACTGCCGCCTGAACCTCATCTAGCCTTGAATTGATCCCCCAAAATCCAGCCTCATCACGGTTTCTTAAGCCGTGATTACGAAACTCCCTAATATGTGAGGCTAGATCACTAGAATTAGTAGTTATCATGCCTCCATCTCCATGCACAAAAAGGTTTTTTAAAGGGTGAAGACTAAAACCAGCAGCAACACCAAACGATCCGGCTCTTTTTTCATTTTGTTTTGCACCGACGGCTTGTGCCGCATCTTCTACAAGAAGGAGACCGTGTCGTTTTACAAACTGTGAAATTTGTTCCATCTTTGCAATACGACCAGTCAAGTGAACAGGCATCACTACTTTCGTTCGCTCTGTGAGAGCTTCCTCTAATTTTGACGGATCGAGGTTCATATCTTCACCTACGTCACAAAAAACTGTGGTGGCTCCTGTTCGATCAACAGCTGCAGCGCTAGCAACAAATGAGTTTGGAGCTGTGATAACTTCGTCTCCAGGACCTATCCCTAATGAGGCCAAAATCAGATACAAAGCATCTGAGCCATTACCAACGCCGATAGCATGTTTCACTCCACAGTACTCTGCAAATTTTTCCTCAAATTTTTCTAAATTGGGCCCAAGAACGTACCATCCGCTATTAAAAACTTTATCTACAGTATCTAAAATCTCACTCCTCAGATCTTGATACTGACGCCCGAGGTCAACAAACTTAACCTGCATAAAAATCCTTTATTTTCGTTACCGTGTAATCCTGCTGTTCACGTGTAATAAACTCGTGCACTGGCAGAGAAATCACTGTCTGACAAATCCTTTCGGCCATTGGAAAATCGCCTCTAGAATAGTTAAATTTACGTGCGGCAGGTTGTAGATGCATTGGAACAGGATAGTGGATCTTTGCGTCAATGCCGAACGATTGCAGGTAATTTTTCAATTCGTTTCTGCGTTGAGCCTGCACGACATATAAATGATAAACCTGTTGCACGTTTTTGGGGCGACTTGGCAATGTAATTTCATCCAATCCAGCCAGCTGATTGTCAAAGTAATGCGAATTTGCAATTCGGCTTTCGGTTATATCTTCTAGTTTATTGAGCAAATGGTTAGCAACAATTGCCTGCAAAGTGTCGAGTCTTGAATTATAAGCAAACTCGGCACATTCATCCCTTCCTACGAGCCCATGATTACGTAATAGCAACATTCTCTGATAAATATCCTCTGAGTCAGTGACCAAATACCCTCCATCCCCCCATACATTTAGATTTTTAAGGGGATGAAGGCTGAAGCACCCCGTATCTCCAAACCGCCCTGCATAAGTGCCGTGCCGCCGTGCAAGAATCGCATGGCAAGCATCTTCGACGATATTCAAGTTATGTTTTTTGGCGATGGTGCGTATCCTTTGCATATCGCATGGTAACCCCGCCCAGTGTACCGGGAGAATTACTTTTGTCCGTTCCGTCACAACATCTTCGATGCGTTCGGGATCCATATTGTAATCTTCACCAATATCAACGAAGACCGGCCTTGCCCCTGCAGTCACAATAGCACCAATAGTAGCATAAAATGTATAAGGAGTAGTAATTACCTCGTCTCCATTACCAACACCCAATGCTTTTAAACTCAGAAATAACGCATCGGTGCCACTACCCACCCCTACTGCGTACTTCGCTCCAAGCAAACTACATATGTTCTCCTCAAAATCATCTACTTCACGACCTAGAGTGAAGTCACATCTCGAAACAAGATCTGATATTTTTGCAAGTACTTCTTCTTTGTCCGAAAACTGTTCTAGTAGATAATTGTGATTTATCTTTAAATCTAAATCGCGGTCATATTGATCCGGTAAAAAATTGTGTGCTACTGCCATAAAATACTAGTGCTTGTGTACGTATTCTAAATTCATTTTTGAGATAATTTCCCAGTTATCATTCACCCATTTGATTACTTGCTCTACTCCATCTTCGAGAGAAATCCGGCACTCCCAGCCCAGCTCTCGCTGTGCTTTGTCTGGATTTAGGCTAAAACAATCATCTTGACCGTAATTTTCCTCCTGCATTTCAACCCCCTCTTCAAAAGACTTACCCATTTGTAATAGGACTGACTCGACAATACTCCGAATGGTTCGCAAATCGTTCTTAGGGGATATATGATATGCTTCTCCTGCGATACCTCGCACAGCGGCATTCCATGTCGCATCTGCTACATCATGCGCATGAATAAATGCGCGTCTCGATTTCCCTCCCCCATGGAGTATTATTTTGCGCCCCAACTTAGCATAAATTACAGCTCTCGGAATTATCCTATATAATTGTTGGTAAGGCCCATATAGATTTGCAGCACGCGTGAAAACAACTGGAAATTGGTAGCGCTTGTATAAAACACCGAGATGTAAATCTCCTGCTAACTTTGACGCGGCATAAGGTGTACTCGGGGCGTAGGAGGTCGTTTCAACGATTCCTTCTCCTGTACTCCCGTAAACTTCAGGCGTAGATGAAACAACGTATTTTCGCAAATATTCTCGATTCGCTAATGCAGTAGTAAGGCGCACCACTCCCATGCAATTTGTTTCATACCAATTTTCCGGCCATTTCCAGCTATTGCGCACCTCACCTTGGGCCGCAAAATTGAAAACAAATTCAGGTTTGTGGCGGTCACAAATGTCTAATATTTCTTCAGCTTGAGAATTAACTGAAAGCTGTCGAAATTCAACACGGTCTAAATCTGCGCCTCTCGCAAGATAGGCAGACATTACAGATACGATCTGCGGTGAGCGAGATATAGCAATAATGCGATAGTTATTTTTCAAGGCTAACACATGCCGAATGAGATGCCCGCCAGTAAATGAATTAGACCCAATTACTACAATTGTTTGCATTAACTATTTTCACTCATCAGGATATTTTATCTGCATTTGTACGACACCAAAACCATCTATTGCACCCTGAGTCATTCTGTCATACTGCATGCCGAATTCTGTATTTTCTTTTGAATAAGGAGCAATATTTATAGAGAAAATTTTTTCAATAGAATCAAACATCATCGCGCCATCCTGGATAGCCGAATAATTCAACACAAAGCTACCAGGATGTAGCGGCGGCATTTCAACGATCATTTCGCGCCTAAGTACATCGCCTTTTTTTACGCAAACAGCATCTCGAATTACACTACAAGCAACTGAGTCACCAGCTGTAGTCGCTAAATACCAAGTGTGATTAAAGTGTTCTTCTAAATTTTTCTCGCATTCAAAGTCTATGATTAACCTAAGCCTTGTTTGATTTGGCTCAATTGTTATTGAACGGCCCTCTGGATTATCTTCGCAATCTATAAAAGCACTCTTAACCCGTAATTCACCAGTGATTTTTGCCTCATTCGACCTTATAAATGTTTGATTTTTAGAATCGGCTTCCTCTAGATGCTGGACAGAATCCTGTAAATACGCTGATGCTACTTTTGAGGTTTCTCCTTCTAGCCTTACACAACCTGAATCAAGCCATATTACTCGATCAGTGATACTCAAAACATGGTGCATATTATGAGAGACAAAAAGAACCGCTTTATCTTTTGCTAAAAATTGGTTCATAGCTAATTGGGCTTTGCGACGAAACCTTGCATCCCCGACCGCTAAAACTTCATCTATCAAAATTATGTCCGGGTTCATATGAAGTGCCACCGCAAACCCAAGGCGAACTTTCATACCTGAACTATATGATTGAATGGGCGCATCAATGAAATCTCCTATCTCTGAAAAATCGATTATTTCGTCGAGTTTTTCTTCAATGTACTTGCGTTGGATGCCCAAGACAGACGCATTAATTAATATGTTTTCCCGCCCAGTCAACATCGGGTGAAACCCAGCGCCCAATTCTATTAGGGCCTGCATATTGCCATGCACACTAACACGCCCGATTGTGGGCTTAACTAGTCCACTGATAATTTTGAGCAGCGTTGATTTTCCCGCCCCATTCCTGCCTATTATGCCTAGGCACTCCCCTCGTTTTAGAGTCAGTGAAATATTTTTTAATGCCCAAAATTCTTTTTCCCTTAATTCCGAATCTGTTGATTTACCCACAAGTTCACGACACAAGTCACTTAAACCATAATGCAAAGAACGCCTGAGATCTTTACAATATTTTTTCCCAAGACCTTCAACTTTAAGGAGGGTTTCCGCCATAATTAACTAGAAAAACGCTCTACAGCTATTGGAAATGTGGCTCGGTATAGAACCCACCCAAGAGCAAGTCCGAATCCAGTAATTAACCCCACCCCTAACATAGGAATAAACGCATTACTTTGACCAGTGAATATTAATTCTCTCCCGCATTGTATTAATATTGCCATTGGGTTCCATTGGGTTATTTCATTCAACAACCCTTCGCTGGGGATTGAATACCCAACAGGCGTCAGAAACATAAGAAGCATCAAGACAGTGCTTAGCGAAAAAATTACATCCTGATAAAAAACGCCTATCGGGACAATTAGAACACCAAAAAGAATACCTAACGCCAATAATGCCAGCAACACTAGTGGCAGCCATATAATGCCGTTAGTCGGCAGAATTCCCCACCAAGCGAATACAAAAAATAACAGAAACAACTTAATAATAAAATTAAAACATACTTGTACTACTGCCGAGACAACAAGCGCTTCTCTTGGGAAGAGAATTTTGGATAATAGAGATCGGGACCCATTTACAACTTGCAGTGGTGCAACAACCGACTCACTAAATAATTGCCATAACACGATACTCACCATTGTATAGATGGGATAGGGTACCTCCACACCCTCCGATTTAAGCATTTGTTGATTTTGCAGAACAACGAATACCAGAGTGGTCGCTATAGGCGGCAAGAAAGCCCAAGCCAGCCCTAGCCATGCAGATCTGTATTTGGCCTTGATATCCCTGACGGCAAGCGTCCAACCCAAATGCCGACAGTTCCAAAGATCATGAATCATTTCTCGAACCATTTTTTTTGGTTCGAGTAAAAAAGATTTGTTTTGGAAAATCTTAGGTTCCATTTCTTACTTAAATTCGGTTGGATTTTCTTTCATCCATTTAACATTATGAAATCTTGGCTCGTCTAATAATTCGCCTAATTTATATGCTTCGGACAACTCTTGCATTGCGTCTGCTACTGAGTGCTTAGGGACGAACCCCGAATCCAATAATTTTTTCGAAGAAAGCCGATATGACCTAGGGTCATTACTTGGTGTCTTTATAATTTCACATGGTAAAATCTCTTTAACTCGCAATGCAATTTCATGAATTGAAATGTTCTCAAATCCTGCATTGTAAACTCCTGGATTAACTTCATTAAATATCAGATGCTGATATACCCCCACTAAATCTTTTATATGAATGTTAGGCCTCGTTTGATCCCCACCAAATACAGTCACTTTTCCGTTTTTTAATGCCTGATATGTCAGCATATTAACAGCAACATCCAACCTTTGTCTCGGAGATACCCCGCAAACCGTTGCCGGCCGAACGCAGTATATATCCATTTCGTCCATATAGCTCATCACAGCGCGCTCAGCCACCATCTTAGTTTTATTATAAACCGAAATTGGAACAAGCGGGAGATCCTCGGTAACTTGCTCTGCTTCTTGGACGCCATATACACTACCGGAGCTAGCAAAGACAAACCGCCTAACTCCCGCGCGAACAGAGGCCTCAGTCAAGCGCATCGTGGCCAATACGTTGACCTCCCATGATAATAAAGGATCAAGATCAACGCTGGGATCATTTGCTATGTTAGCCAGATGAATCACCGATTCGACCGAATCTAGGACACTATAATCCATCGTACGGACGTCCTGATTTATCACTTTTAAATTAGGTCTTTCGCCTAAATCATTCCCAAACCACTGTGTATCGACAACTATAACTTCGTGCCCTAAATCCAAAAGTGAGTTGGCCAGAACAACTCCCGTGTAACCACAGCCCCCGGTAACTAATATTTTCATATTATACGTTTATTTTTTTATTATAATTTTTTTTAATCAGCTGCACACTAGTGTTCCAGGAAAACCGGCTTGCATGTTTAACGCATCGCAGAACCACTCCCTCTGGATCAAGTCTTACTTGCCTTTCAGCACATAGCATTGCCTTGGTTAGGTTTTCTGAATCACTTTGATCGACTAAATACCCGCTTTCGTGATCCTTAATTACTTCCTCGTTAGCCGTTCCTCTTGTTCCAATCGATAGGGCGCCGCACCGATTCGCCTCAAGGTGCACTAAACCAAATCCTTCAAAATTATACGGCATACTTACAGAAGGCAAAACATGGGCTGTGCAAGATTGAAATAGTTCCACCAGTCGTTCATGCGACACTTCTCCAAGGAACTTTACTGGTAGCTTGTGTTTGCTAATATAATTTTTAATGTTTTTTAAATAATGGGTCTCCGGAACTTTTCCTGCTACCAAAAACCGGTACTGAGGATTGCTCTTATAAAATACCCGAAACGCTTCAATTGCTGTTTTAAACCCTTTCCTCGGCTTTGGTTGACCAACAAAGAGAAAATATTTTTCTTTTACCACCTCTTTTGGAGGCGAAAAAAAATTTTTATCCACTCCTAATAATGCAACGCTTATTTTTAAATTCGGAATTTCCTCTTTAAGCCGCCCTGCGGTATACTTACTAATAGCAATAAGCTGATCTGCGTCCTTAATTGCTTGCGAATGCCTAGTTCCCCAGGAAGTTTTTAAAGGCGATACACTATATGTTCCTATGCATTGAACTATGTGTTTGGCGTTCATTTTTTTTGCCAAAACATCGCCTAACATTATTAAAGGCTCCACTAAAGTGTGGACAATATCAAAGTTTTGGCCAGTTATTATTCGAGCAAGGCATGAATCCCACACGGACAACAATGCCTTCAAGCGGCCGAATTCTTGCGAACGTAGTATGGGATAAATTGGCCAAGGAGCGGAAGAGTTATCGGCTTCAGAATAAGTTAAAATTACAGCAGACGCGACCTCACTTCTCAATCCTTCGATCCAGTTAACCGAACAGGAACCCCATCCCGATTTAAGCGAATATTCAGAAGTGAGATAAAGAACCCTTGGCCTCATGCAAATTTCCAATCAGCCGATTCACGAGACTGAATGTGCCGTGTATCAATCACAGGAACCCCATGCTGCTTCAAATCGGCGGCCGAATAAGCTTCATGATGGGTGGCGAGAAGAAATAGGTCGTATTCCCCTGAAGGTTCTACCGATTGACGACCTGCATATTTTCCATGTTCACGGCTAAGGCGAATCTCTGGAATGTGAGGATCGTGGTAATGGACTTCAGCGCCCATCGTTTCGAGCTTTTGCATCAAGACGTAACTCGGAGACTCACGGTCGTCGTCGACGTTGGGTTTGTAGGCCAATCCTAGGATTAAGATTCGGCTACCTTGGAGTATCTTGCCATTGGTTTTGAGTATTTCTTCGCATCGACTGATAACATAGTTTGGCATCGCGTCGTTGACTTGGCCGGCAAGTTCAATAAAGCGAGCATCCATGCCGTGTTGTTTAGCCTTCCAGCTAAGGTAAAATGGATCAATGGGAATGCAGTGCCCACCTAACCCGGGCCCAGGGTAGAACGGCATAAAACCGAAGGGTTTTGTTTTGGCTGCCTCGATAATTTCCCAGATATCGATGCCCATTTTTTGGTAAATTATTTTTAATTCATTAACTAGGGCGATGTTAACGGTCCGAAATATGTTCTCGAGCAGTTTGGTGGCTTCGGCGGCACGGCAACTGGAAACGGGCACCAACGTCTCAATCGCGATACTGTATATGGCTTTAGCTTTATCTAAACAAGCTGCCGTATGGCCACCTATGACCTTTGGTATTTTTGCGACCTGACTGTCCGGATTTCCCGGGTCTTCACGTTCGGGCGAGTATGCTAGATAAAAATCTTCCCCCGCTTTCCATCCGCTGCCCTGTTCCAAAATGGGCTTCAACTCGTCTTCGGTGGTTCCCGGATAGGTGGTGGATTCCAGCACGACTGTGATTCCTTTTGGTAAATAAGCGGCAATGCTGCGTCCCGTATTGAGGACATAGGAAAGATCTGGTTCCCGATTTTTATTTAATGGGGTCGGGACGCAAATCAACGCTGCATCGAGTTCTTTTACCCGAGCAAAATCGGTGGTGGCCTCCAAGCGGCCAGCGTTAACTTGATCCCGGACTTCGGCATCAGGGATATGCTTAATATAACTTTGCCCCTGATTTAGAGCATCAGTTTTCTTGGAATCCAAATCGATGCCCAAAACGTCTGCACCTGACTTCGCAAATTGTACACAGAGAGGCAACCCGACGTATCCTAATCCTATGATTCCTATTTTCATGGTGTTGGTTTAGCAGGCGGACGCCCGATCGCTTGATATTCAATACCTGCAGTCGCGACAGTTTTGGGATCGTAAAGATTGCGCCCGTCAAAGATTAGAGGTTCTTTCATTACCTTTTTAATTCGACTAAAATCCGGACTTCTAAACGCTTTCCACTCGGTCACAATAACAAGAGCATCGGCACCGGTTAATGCTTCAATTGGATCGGAAACATATTCAATAAAATCCGTTCCTAAAACTTGCCGAGCGGCCTCCATTGCTTCGGGATCATGGACGCGCACCCTAGCGCCGGCCTCAAGCAAAGATCGAATTAATACCAAGCTGGGAGCCTCGCGCATATCGTCGGTATTGGGCTTAAAAGCAAGACCCCACACGGCGATATGTTTGCCATGGATATCCTTCAGGCGGTTTTGAATCTTGCTATACAACACTTTCTTCTGGGCTTCGTTGGCCGCATCAATGGCGGGTAAAATTCGTGGCTCGTAACCATGATTGCGAGCCGTTTGCTCCACGGCGCGTACATCTTTAGGAAAGCACGAGCCGCCGTACCCGCATCCAGGATAGATAAACGAATAACCAATACGTGAATCTGAACCAATGCCCAAGCGCACTTGCTCGATATCCGCGCCAACTCGGTCGGCGATGTTGGCCATCTCGTTCATGAAACTGATCTTGGTGGCCAGCATGGCGTTGGCCGCGTATTTCGTGAGTTCCGCAGACCGCACATCCATGGCGAATACGCGATCACGATTACGGTTAAAAGGCGCGTAAAGTTCGCGCAAGAGCTTCTCGGCGCGCGACTCGCTAGTGCCAATCACGATCCGATCCGGCTTCATAAAATCACTGACAGCATCTCCTTCTTTCAGGAATTCCGGATTGGAAGCCACGCTGTAATTTATGTCCATATCCCGTTTCTTCAACTCGTCGGCAATGGCTGTGCTCACTTGATCGGCCGTACCAACGGGCACGGTGGATTTGTCTACTACCAACCGGTAATCATCCATGTGTCGCCCAACCGTGCGGGCTACCTCTAGAACATACTGCAAATCCGCCGAACCATCCGCCTTTGGCGGCGTACCCACGGCAACGAATTGGAGTTGGCCATGCGCCACAGCCGCGGCCGCGTCTGTAGTGAAGTCAAGTTGGCGCGATTGAAAACAACGTTGGATGATCGCCGTTAATCCCGGCTCATAGATGGGAATTACCCCGCGTTTAAGGGCCGCCACACGGGCCTTGTCCACATCAACCAGTAGCACCTCATTGCCGACATCTGCCAAGCAGGCCCCGGTCACCAATCCAACGTACCCCGCGCCATATATGGTAATTTTCATTTTAGACTTTTTTGCTTCTGATACCAACGCACTGTCAGATCGAGACCCTGCTCAATAGTATGGGTTGGTTGATATCCTAAATCTTTGGAAGCAGCGCTAATGTCAGCCAACGAATGCCGTACGTCGCCAGCTCGGAAGGATTTTTGTTTTGGCGCCCGGTTTGAACCAATCAGCTTTCGGAGTTGCCGGTGAAGTTGATTCAAACTGGTACGCCCCCCGACGGCCACATTGTAAACGCCATGCACAGCCCCCCGGGCAGTCGCCGCCAATAGGTTTGCCTGCACAGCGTTTGCCACATAACAAAAATCGCGACTGGTTTTTCCGTCTCCATATATCTCAGAAGTTTTATTTTCCAAAAGCGCATGAATCCACCGTGGTATCACAGCCGCATAGGCCCCATCCGGATCCTGCCGCGGCCCGAAGACGTTAAAATAGCGAAGCCCAATCAATTCCTGCCCATATCCATCATGAAACACACGCGCATACAATTCATCCACTGCCTTACTTACTGCATAGGGCGACAGGGGTGCGCCTTCACGGCCTTCACGTTTAGGCAGGTCCTTAGCATCCCCGTAAACCGAGCTACTTGAGGCATACACCACACGGCTAACTTTCGCTTTCTTGGCTGCCTCCAATACTTGAATAAAACCCGTGGTGTTCGCCGAATGGGTTGCCAACGGATTCGCAAAAGAGCGCGGCACAGAACCCAGAGCTGCCTGATGCAAAACATAATCCACCTGGCGACACGCTCTGCTACAGGTGGCGGCATCGGTGATATCCCCTTCAATGAACCTGAAACGGCGGCGTTGCATAGTCGGCAACTGCTGTTTTACGGCATACACGTTATGGGCATACCCCGTGGAAAAATTATCCAAGCCAACGACCTGTTGGTTTAAACTGAGCAAGGTTTCCACCAAATGTGATCCAATGAATCCAGCCGCTCCTGTTACCAGCCATTTCCGTGGCCGCCGCTTAAGATTACGCTGAAGTTTTTCGTAAGCCGTCATCGAATCAGGCGCTCAATGAGCGGCAGAAATTGTTTGGCGCGTTTTTGAATTTTTGCCAACCGCTCAAGCCGCTCTTGAATTAACGCGTGCTCTTCCGGAGTCATCTCTTTCCGGCTAAGTTCCAGAGAGTCTTGCACGGCATCTAGTCGCCGTTCAGCATTCTGAGCACGTACTTTAAAAATCCGATCGTATGCCGAGCTTAGCATGTCGCCTAATTCCAGTACGGCCTCGAAATGATCCTTCCGCTCCGACTGCACCCAAACCTTACGAATGAATCCTAACGCCAATAATTGACGCGTACCCGTACTGACGCTCCCCTTACTGATTGATAACGCTTCGCCGATTTCCGGCGCGGACAGGGGCTTTGCTGATAGGTAAAGCAGCCCGTATATTTCCCCGACTGACCGAGGAAAACCAGCTGACTGCGCAAAGCGCCCCCCCACATCAATTAATTCAAGCCTTACAAGCGGCAGATTTGATTTCCCAGAATTAGGAGTCGTCGCTGGCGAATGAGCCGCCATAGGCATTAGTGAATTTGACCATTTAATGACGCTTCGCGCCCGTCGATTCGCAGCACAACCTGCGATCAAATAGCCATTAGTATATTTTTATTTTGTTCAAAATATATTGAACAAACAAAACTGACGGAACTTACTGCCTCAATTCCTTGTCTGGCAAGCCAAATAGTGACTTTTACACAAGTTCCAAATCCTCTACTGGCACGGCAACGGCTGCTGCTTGGCCAATAAAATCCAACCGGAGCAGAACCTCACGCGGCCCTTCACGGTCTTCCACCCAGGCCTCGATACCTTCCAGCGGGCCGCGCCGGATCATGACCTGCGTTCCCGGCCCAATGTTGGGCACCAGTCGAATGGTTTCCATGGATTTCACTGCAAGCAGAATTTCATTCAGCTGCGACTCGAATTCCGCTTGGTTGGGCGGCTCTAATAAGTTGGCCACATAATCGCTCTGTAGCACGTCTCGTCGATTCTTGCCGGGCATCCAAATAAACAGGTATCCTGGAAACAACGGTTTGTGAAAAGTAACCTCTTTGCCGCGGTATTGCCTCACGGAGGCGTAAGTGGGCAGGCGACAATCCAAGCCCTCCTGTTGGCACCACGCTTGGAGTTTCTTTTCGCAGCGCGGCTTGGTGTGCGCGGCGAACCACCGTTGCTCGGCCTCGTTGGCTGGGCTCATGAATCAAACCTCTCCCCCTTCGGCCGGTATGCTTGCTTGGAGTGAATTGGAGAGTAAAGGGCGGAGTTGATGAGTTATCCACGGAACCGCGCGTGAATGAGTATTGATTGAACTTTGCGCCTCAATCTCGATTAACTGGTCACGGCATGGGCGGGAAAAAACGGAAGCAAACCGATGCTGCTCCCTCGGAGAAACCGATAGACGGCATCGCACCTCATCAAGCCAAAGCTCTGCGGGTATTGGATGTGGTGCTGGTGTTGACGGCAATTATCGGAGCTTGGGTGTTTTCCGTTTGGATCCGCATGGAGTGGATCGAAATAGCCCAGGACCGACCCAATACCCAATGGGAGGAGCATTATCTGCCAACCACACATGATAGTTATCTATTTGCCACCATCATTCAGCAATCCGCCCAAACTAATGCTCTAGAAGAACCGCTGCTGAAACTGCCCGACCGTCATCAGTTCGGCGCATTGACTTTGTTAGGTACCGCCCTAGCCAAACAAGGCCAACCCGTGCTGGACATCGTCACATACCTCCCCATTTATCTGGCCGGCTTAATGACCATTCCGGTCGTGCTTATCGGGCGACTGTACGGTTCTACATTGGCGGGTTTTGCGGCGGCCTGTTTGGCCACGGCCGGCTCCAGTTTCTTTAACCGCACCATGGCCGGCTATCTGGATACGGATATTTTCTCGGTCACCATCCCCATGTTCATTCTGTATTTTCTACTGCGGGCACACCGTGAATCGTCCGTGCCGTGGATGGTAGCGGGAAGCGTTAGCGTGATGTGTTATCCATTCTTCTACAGTTCCGGAGTCCCAATTGTTACCGCGATGGCCCTTACCTTCATTGGGTTACGTGGATTCACGGAACTCAAAGTATGGTGGAAATCAAAAGGCCTAGAAAAAGATGCTTCCGCATCGGGCGAACCCTCGATCTCATTCAGCCTCTTATCCGTCAGCCTGTTGGCTGCTGCTGTTTGGTTCTGCCCTCATTCCATTGGTAGCCAACTGGCGCGAAATGCAGCTTCCTTCATCTTCGGCTTCCTGATGCTAGGCGGCTTGACTGCGGGCTACTATTGGCTGCAATCACGCCCTCCCCAGCAACAGATGCGCTTACTGGGTGGCACAACTGCCGTTGCGCTTATCGCCATGTGTCTGGGCAGCCAATCCATCCAGTCGATTTGGCAAAATGCCTTCCGTTATCTGCCCAATTTTAAAAAAGCTGATGAAGAGCAAGTCCAAGGCCCACCGCCTGTCGCCTACAAAAATGTCATGGAAACCGTGGTGGAAGCCGGCTCGCGGGAACAAAAGGCGGAGATGCGGCGAGTGGTGATGCAACGCATCAGTGGCTCTAAGGCCGCCTGCCTCATCGCCATAGCGGGATATATTCTGCTGGTGCTAGTGTTCCCAGAATTCATCGTGGCATTGCCGTTGCTGGGAATTGGAGCCTTTGCTTACTGGGGCGGGTATCGGTTCACCGTGCACGCCGTACCAACCGCGGCCATCGCAGTGGCATTGCTGCCCTTGGGGTTGATAGAAATCTGCCGGCGTTGGCGAGTAAGTCATCAACCAGAACTAGAAAAATCTACACCATTCCAAATCGGCACTACTTGGTCGCGAAACTGGTTGATTGGTCATTGGGTATCACGGGCTTTGATTCTCGCTCTTACTGTGCCCGTGTTGCTGCCCAACCTTAAGTTAAACAGCGCCCAATCCACCGGCCTCATGCCCGTACTGGACACGGCCAAAGTGAAACTACTCGATCGGATCAAACAAGAATCCATTCCCGGCGATTACGTTCACACCTGGTGGGACTGGGGCTCAGCAACGTGGTTTCACGCCGAGCGCAATGTGCTGACCACACCGTTTAACCAATCGCATGACACATTCGTGTTTGCCAAAATGATGATGACTGACTCCCCTCGTCTGGCGGCGCATTTGGGTCGGACTTCCGCGGAATACTTCCACCATGGCGGCCCAGATGGTTCAAGCGGGTTGGCGGTGCAGCATTTTTTCAAGAATCGCACTGGCACGCCGGAAGAAGCCTTAGCGGAACTGGAGAAAAGCCTACCCGTACTTCCCACGCGCGGAGTATACCTGTATCTACCTACAGACTTACTTCGGTTTTATCATGTACTACACATGTTTGGTGAACGCGATCTGGTGACCGGCCAGGAATCGCAGCCGGATAACTGGTTTTACTTCCAAACCATGCGATATGATGGCCCGAACCATGAGCTCGTCTGGCTTGAGCATTGCCCGTATGCGCCTGGCTTCCGAATGCTCGCCGAGCCGGGGCAAGGGGTACTATGCGACGTGGAAAAGCGCGTCACACTCCAGCAACTGCTCACGTTGCGCCGCAGTGGTAAATCACTGCAATCCCTCGGGTGGAGTCATGATGCGGTATCCTTGCAAATCAAAAACGGCCCGCTCGTGCATGGTACAAAAATCAATCTCAACGATGAAAAGGTCCATTTGGAATTGCTCAACGGGCAAGCAGCCGAAACACAGGTGGACCGAGTGGAATGGGTGTGCCCAACGTACCTTATGAAAAGTGCCGAACGCTCCGACACGCAACAGACTTTTTTCGAGAGCACCAACGGTAATAACTCCGGTCTGCGCCTTATTCTATCGCACACACCCCCTTTTGCCATGGTGGTGGACGAACCCGCTTATCGCACCCAGCTCATTCAACTACTCGGCCGAGGCCAGGGAGACCCCGAATATTTCGAGCCCATCGCCACCAACCAAGGCGGCCGGGTGTTCCGCCTCAAAAAATAGCTTTGCCCTTGCGCGACAGTAACAGGGATTGTAGGAAGGACCCTGCTTGTGGGGTCATAGCTCAGTTGGTAGAGCGCGTCGTTCGCAATGACGAGGTCTGGAGTTCGATTCTCCATGGCTCCACCATTTTATTTTCCTGGGTACGATATAATAGGCAAAGACACTTTCCTGTACTCTTGCATGTTTTCTTGAATTTCCAGACAGACATTAACCGGCACGTTTTGAAACGTCTGAACTTGCCCACTGGTTGGCCAGCGAATTTCCAGTTGATCGATGACGGTTGCTTTTCCAAGGCCTAACTCCTTGCGTAAAGGACTGGCTCCAAAACTGCCTCCGCTATTGACGTAAAGAAAGATATCCCGTTTTGCCTCATTCTCTGTGATGGTGACCTGAATCCTTGCACCTATAGCCGCCTTATTTGTTTTGTGGCCTATCAATTTCACTTTGAGCCAGTGATTTTCGAAGCCCGGATTCTCAAACAATACATCTCCGAAACTGTCGCCCGGAAACGCGCCTCCCATTTGTTCAAATACATCCTGATCTCCATCGTTGTCCAAATCAGCGAAGACCACTCCGTGCCCCTTTTGCAGGTGCCCAAATCCACCGGCGGTGGTGACATCAGCAAATCCCTGTCCTGCCTGATTGCGATACATGAGATTGGGCATAAGGGCTTCGTAATTCGGATACCCCGTGCCCAAATAAAAATCCGAATACCCATCATTATCCAAGTCTCCAAAATTCGCCCCCATGGGCAGTGAAAGTTGTGTCAATTTCTGATGGCGCGACACTTCTTGAAAGCCACCCTTTCCATCTCCCTGATACAATCGGAGTGTCTCGCCTTTGAACGGAAGCCCCAGATAGCTTCGGGCTACCGCCCCTGTTCCATCGACGATCTCGTAACTCCCTACAAAAATATCGATAACCCCATCGTTATTAAAATCCCAAAACCACGCTGGAAAACTCCAGATAGGCCGATCCACCCCTAAGGCGGGGGCAACATCCGTAAAGGTTCCGTCTCCATTGTTCCGGTAAAGCCGATTGGGGTACCCATAGCACGAGACATATAAATCTGGATCCAAGTCATCATCATAATCTCCCCAGACGACGGCTTTTGTGTATCGATTATTAAGGACCCCCGCTTCGGCGGCCACGTCAGTAAACGTGCCATCCCCATTATTCTTGAACAGCTGCGAGGGCGCCGGATTATTCCCCACAATCTCGTTGCCTACGTATAAATCGAGGTGGCCATCCTGGTTGAAGTCAGCCCAAGCCGATGCCTGAGTCGGATAATTCTTCTTTGCTAATCCTGCCTCAAGGGTCACATCGGTAAATGTTCCATCTCCATTGTTTCGGATGAGGGAATTCGGGTGCTGGCCCTGGTCCGCCAACCAAGCTCCTCTCATCACATAAATATCCAAATGACCATCATTGTTGTAATCGGTTTGATTGATGTTCAACCCCCCGTACAGCCCGGTGAGTCCTGCGGCTTCGGTTTGTTCACCGAACTTCCCGTGGCGGGTTCCCTCAAAAAATTTGAGTTGTCCCTTCACATCCCAATCGGAAGTAACTACGTCCAACAGTCCATCCCCGTTAAAATCATCTATAATCGCGCCGCCGCATAAACTTCGCGTATTTAATCCCGCCTCGGTCGCTACGTCAGTAAAGCGCGGGAATTTTTCATCTGAATCGAACACCGTAGATTCTATCAGATAATTATCGGGTACTTGTTCCGGATACGTGCCCAATGTCATGTGCGCCAGATTCAACAACCAGCGCGCCGCCGCATCGCTAGGATTAAGCGTCAACACCTCCTCCAGATACGGGATTGCCTTTTGCGACCCTTCACGTTTTTCGTGAATGCCCCCGTCCTTTAGAGGGAAAATACAACTCTCACTTCGATGGCAGTTAACACAGTTCTCATTCTCTCCAAGACGCAAGTACGCTACTGCCAACAAAAATGTCGTCGTCGTGCGAGCCTCAATTCGGGATTCAGGGTTGATGGCTCCTTCCACCAACGGCAGTAACTGGTAACATCGGGTAAGATGTTCAATCGCAGCGTCGGTGGCTCCGCGGCGCAGCTCATGCTCCCCCAGTTGAAACCGAACCATCAATTCGGGAACACTCCGAGGCGGCGTTCTCAGCAATTGCGTCTTGAGTTCATTGAGAGCTGCATCCCCAAAAAATGGATTCTGTGCATTGTTAGCAATCGATGCCAACTGCGACAGCATCTGTTGATGACCATCCGTCCGCTGATCATGTCCATTTTCTGATCGCTCTCCGAAACTGGAAACTAATCGTGCAATTAAAATGATGCACCCGACCAAAGCAGCCAACGGCACAATCAGTTTTTTTGCAGGGAAATCCATGAACAATTTAGCATCCTAATTCATCGAGTTTATTGGGTCAATGAGTTCGGTATTACCGATACCCTTCAATCGGCATGACCGGTTCGTAGGCGACGGCGTCGGGGTCGAGGACGAGGGCTTTGAAACTCCAGTCTTTGCCGGGCTCGATGGATTGCGAGTAAGAAGTGGCGGTGGCTTCGGGAATGACACCGCCAGCACTGTCCTTCAGTTTAAAATTTACCCGCACAGCTAGATAACGGAACTTGGACACATTTTTCACCACGCCATGGATGTACAAGGCGCCGTTATCCTTATCCGGCTTAATGGAATGCTCTTCGAGAATCAGGTCCGGATCTTTCGGCACGGTAGCCAGAATGCTCGGAGCATTGGTGCCGGCGGCCTTCGCAGCTTCGGCCGGGTCCACCTCTTCACGTAGGCCAATCTTGACCAGTACGGCATGACGGGTGCGCTGACGCAGGCCAAAAGGTTCGCCTTCGGTCGTCCATTGCAATCCGAACACGACGAGTTCAAAAAGCAACGTCAAGCCGGCCACCAAACGGAATACGGCTGTGCCTGTCCATTTTTTAACCGTCGTCCGGCGGTGCCCACACTCCACACACACCGTATCTTCGGGGATCATGTCTGCCCCGCAGTTTTCGCAGATATAGGGATCCGGTCCTTCGTCTTCCACGGGTTGTGCCGCAGCACTGGCCATCGGAGCTGCGGCGGCAGAGGGCGGCGGCATTC
>Ga0163111_10000529_pt1 | contig 22982 bp, 21 predicted proteins | sample CRUFie1St18metaG_FD_109645 | JGI IMG/M metagenome (GOLD analysis project Ga0163111, IMG submission 109645) | Marine microbial communities from the Costa Rica Dome - CRUD Field 142mm St18 metaG | ecosystem: Environmental > Aquatic > Marine > Oceanic > Photic zone | place: Costa Rica: the Eastern... | reverse complement strand
AAGGTAAAACTAAGTTTGCACCGATTCACTGCTCAGATCTTACTGATGTAATTTATAATCTTATTTCAAAAAATGTTGACACTAAAATAATTGAGTGTGTTGGCCCTCAGATTATTTCATTTAAAGAAATATTAGAAAAATTGCTAAAATTAATTGGAAAGAAAAGATTGTTAGTTCCAATGCCTCTTCCAATAGCTCAAATGTCTGCAAAATTTTTTGAAATAATGCCAAATCCAATTTTGACTAGAGATCAATTGAAGCTTTTAAAATATGATAATATTTTATCTGGTAAATATAAATCAAATTCAGAGATAGGAGTACCAAGTTTGAGATACTTCGAGGAAGAAGTAAAAAAATATTGCTATATGTGGAGGGAAGGTGGTCAATTTTCAACTGAAAAATATATGTCAGATAATATAGATATTAAAACGAATTAATATTTTAAGCAGATTGAATTTTTTTTTCAATAAATTCTGGAACTTCTTCCTTTTCTGCAACTTCTTCTTTTTTACCTCTTGGCTGATATGCGTAAAGTAAATGAAGTTTACAATAAGAGAAATCTTTTAAAGAAGATCGACCACAAAAATAAAATGATTTTTCATCTGGATGACCTATAGGCCATTTACAAGAATTTTCATCAAGCTCCTCTAATTGCTTCGGGTTTTCTGGTTCAAAATCTTTTTCGATAATTAAAGAATTAAATTTACTTTTTCTTCCTCTTCTCGTTTTGAAGTTTTTTTGTTCTAATGTGTTTTGAAAATTTTGGCTTGATGCTGCAGTTCTAGTTTTTATCTTTGCAGAGAGATTTAGCCTATGAGCTTTTCCAATAACGGCATTTCTACTGATGCCACCAATAATTTCAGCGATTTGACTTGCGGTATTTCCTTTACCCCACAACTCTTTAAGCTTAGCTACTTTTTCATCTGTCCAGCTCATGTATCTATATATAGTATTTTTATATTATATAATCACAATATACTGATATAAAATGAAATGAAACAATCAAAAAATAAGAGTTATCAACAAAATTTATAAAATTTAATATAGATATGTTTCAATCATAACTTGTATCTAATTATTAAAATTTATAAAACAAACAAAATTTATGAGCTATTTAGCAAAAAATTATAATAGAAAAAAAATTTCTTTTAAATATGGAAAGGGAAGTTATTTATTTTCTACAAATAATAAAAAGTACTTAGACTTTGTTCAAGGGATAGCTGTAAATTCATTGGGACATGCTCATCCAAGTCTTGTAAAAGCTATAAAAAATCAATCTAAAAAATTATGGCATGTATCAAATGCTTTTCAGATTCCTGAGGGAGAAAAATTAGCTAAGAGCTTATGTAAAAAAACATTTGCAGACTATGTAATGTTTCAAAATAGTGGTGCAGAGGCAACAGAGGCAGCCATAAAGGTAGCTAGACGATATTTTTTCATACTTGGAAAACCAAATAAAAATAGAATTTTATGTATTAAGAATTCATTTCACGGAAGAACACTTGCTGCAATTTATGCTAGTGGTTCAAAAAAAATGACAGAAGGCTTTGGACCAAAAGTTCCTGGTTTTGATCATATTCAATTTAAAAATACTAAACCAAGATTTCCAAATATAAGAAATAAAATTAATAAAAAAACCGCAGCGATCATGGTTGAGACTATATTGGGTGAGGGAGGAGTTAAGCCCATTCCAGATAAATGTCTTAAATATCTAAGAAAGATTTGTAATGAAAAAAAAATATTATTAATCTTAGACGAAGTTCAGAGTGGAATAGGAAGAAGTGGCGATTTTTTTGCATTTGAACAATCTAAAGTCAAGCCAGATATAGTGCCTATAGCAAAAGGTATAGGAGGAGGTTTTCCAATAGGAGCAGTTTTAATGAATAAAAAAGTCGCAAAAGGAATGTCCCCAGGTACTCATGGCTCAACTTTTGGTGGGAACCCATTAGCAATGGCGGTTGGAAATACAGTTATGGATATAGTTTCTAGTAAGAATTTTTTAAATAATGTAAAAAAAATGTCAAAATATTTTTTTTTAAAACTCAATAAGATTAAAAATGAAAATCCAAAAATAATTAAAGAAATTAGAGGAAGAGGTTTCTTAATTGGAATTAAACTACATAACAAGCAATCAATATTTATTAAAAAGTTAATGGATTATAATTTATTAACCATTCGTGCTGCAGAAAATGTTGTTAGAATTTTGCCTCCATTAAATGTGAAAAAAAAGGAGTTAGATCAGGCATTAAAAATAATTAGTAAAGTTTGTTTAGAGTTAGCTTAGTATGAAACATTTTATTAATTTGAAAGACATTCCTGCGAATGATCTTAGAAAAATAATTACAGAGGCTAAAAAAAGAAAAAGTGCTAGAAAAAAATCTAGCACATTAGATAGCGACAAAGATCAACCATTAAAAGGTAAATTATTTATACAAATGTATGAAAAACAAAGTTCTAGAACTCGCCTAAGCTTTCATACGGCTATTAGTCAGTTAGGAGCTGGCTCTATAACAGTAAAAGCAAGTGAACTTCATTTAGGAAAAGGGGGAGAAAGCTTATCAGACACAGCAAAAATTTTATCTACTTATGGAGATGCTTTTTTATTGAGAACAGATAATGATAAAAAAATTGAGAAGTTTATCAAAAATTTAACTATACCGCTTGTAAACTTGTTGAGCCCAAGCTCCCATCCATGCCAAGTGCTTTCAGATATTTTTACAATAGAGGAAATTAAAAAAAAACCAATTTCAAAATTAAACATATGTTGGATCGGTGATTGCAACAATGTTCTTAATTCATTAATTGCAGCCTCCGTAAAATTTAAGTTTAAATTGAGTATTGGCTGTCCAAAAAATTATAGTCCACCAAAATTTGTTCTCGATTGGGTAAGACAAAATAAGAGAAAGATTAATATTTTTAATGATCCAAAAAAAGCAGCAAGAAATGCAGATGTAGTTTTTTCAGATAAAGTTATTTCATTAAATGACAGGGTTAATAAGGCAAAAAAAATGAAAGATTTTAAAAATTTTAAAATTAATTCAAGCTTAATGAAAGTAACAAACGCTGGATCGATATTCCTTCACTGTTTACCCAGAGGAAATGAAGTAGAGGAAAAAGTTTTTTTAAGTAAGAAATCAAAAGTTTGGCAACAAGCCTTAAATAGAGTTCATGTACAAAAAAGTATTCTATTGTATTGTTTTAATAAACTAGGGTAACTGAAGAGGGTTATCAGAATTCTGATTTAAGTATAAAATAACAGATGCTCTATCTTTTTCTTTTCTTAATCCCGCAAAAGCCATTTTTGTTCCTTTAATCCACTTAGAAGGTTTTATTAAATAGCCATTTAATTCTTCAAAGGTCCATTCTTTTCCATATTCAGAGAGAGCTTTTGAATATTTATAATCACTAATGGAACCAACTTTTCTAGAAACAACATTGTAGAGCGCTGGTCCAATGTTATTTTTGCCTCCTTTAACAATGGAGTGACATGCAGCACATTTTTTAAAAACTTTTTCTCCTGTAGTAAGATCACCCAAAGCCATCAACGCAACTATATCAATCTTTTTTTCTTCAATTTCTAAATTTGTCTGAGAGCTTGTTTGAACAGTTTGTTCTACTTCAACTACGTAACCTGGTGTTTCAGGTTTTTCGACAAAAAATATAATGTCAGATAGCTTTCCAATACCAATTATTAGAAGAGCAACTATGAGAATAGCAGCTACTATTTTATTAATTTCAAAAGAATCCATTTTATAAAAAATTATTTTGCACGTATAACATTATAAATAATAAATTGCTTATATATTTTAATGTATAATATTGCCTCTGCTAATATTGATATGATATGAGAAAAAACCAATGAAAACATTAATTATAATTCCATCTAGATTAGCGGCCTCAAGATTGCCAGGCAAACCTTTATTAAAAATAAATGGTTTATCAATAATTTCACATGTTTTTAAAAAAGCAGAAGAAACAAATATTGGAGAAGTGATTGTTGCAACAGAAGATCAAGAAATAATTGATGATGTAAAATCTAATGGTGGTCAAGCTATTCTGACAAAGAGTCATCATAAAACTGGAACAGATAGAATTTATGAGGCATTGCAGAAATTAAAGAGTACAGAAGTTGACTTAGTAATGAATCTCCAAGGTGATGAGCCTTTGATAGATATTGAAGATATTAAAAATTTGAATAGTTTAATGATAAAAAATAATTCTGGACTAGGAACATTGGCCTCAAAAATTAAAGATGAAAAATTATTTAAAAATCATAATGTAGTAAAGGTGATGACAGAAAAAGCTTTGAATGATTTGAATTTTCCAAAGGCATTAAATTTTAAAAGAACATTTTTAAAAGAAGATAATAATATTTATCATCATCTAGGAATATATTGTTATCGATTTGAAACACTTAAAAAATTTATTACTTTAGAACAATCTTCAAATGAAATTAAAAATAGATTAGAACAACTAAGAGCTTTAGATAATGATATAAACATTAACGTTGCCCTTGCAAAAACTTCATCTATTGGGGTTGATACATTTGAGGATTTTGTGGCTATTAAAAAGATTATGGAATATAAAAATCAATGAGTAAAATTTATTTTCAAGGAACTTTTGGAGCATATTCACATTTGGCAGCCTTATCCATTGATCCTAAAGCTGAAATTTTACCATGCAAAACTTTTGATGAATGTTTTTTAAAAGCTTTTGAGGACCCAAATACAAAAATAATAATTCCAGAGTCTAACAGAATTACTGGAAATATAGGAATTGAGTATTTGATATTTAAATATAGGTTGAATATTTATTTAGAATACTTTCAAAAAATAGAGCATAACTTGCTGGTTATTCCTGGTACTAAAGTTTCAGAGATTAAAAATGTTTATTCGCATGCTCAAGCTTTATCTCAGTGTTCAAATTTTATAAAAACAAATAACTTAATTGAGCATGTTAGGGCAGATACTGCAGGATCAGCAGAAATGGTTTCAAAAACTAAAGATAAATCAAATGCTGCTATTGCATCATCATTGAGTGCTAAAACTTATAATTTGGAAATTGTAAAAAAAAATATTGAAAATGAAAAAGGGAATCTTACAAGATTTTTAGTTATGGGAAAAAATATATCACAACCTGAATTTAGTAATAAAAAGTACATAACATCTTTTTTGTTTAAATTAAAAAGTAAGCCTGCTGCATTATATCAATCTCTTGGAGGCTTTGCTATTAATGGAGTAAATTTGACAAAATTACAAAGTTACCCAGAAAAAAATACATTCGACTCCTTTTTTTTCTTATGTGATTTAGATGGACATACTGACGATCCTAAAGTTAAAAAATCTCTTGAAGAATTAGGATTACATTGTCAAGATTTTCACGTCCTAGGTGTTTTTGAAGCTGACAAAATAAGAGAAAAATAAATTTTATTCTTTTATTGTAGAATAGAAAACATTACTGCTATAATAGTTTTGGAGGCTAGGGCGTTTTCTGCATGAACCCGACCAGGTCTTAACAGAAGCAGTCGTAATGACAGCTAGACGGGTCTAGTCTCCTAAAAATAAATATGACTAATAAAAATTCAAAAGTTTTAGCTTTGAAATACAGACCAACTGATTTTAGTGAATTAATTGGTCAGCAGGTTGTTGCAGATACAATAACAAATTCAATAAAAGCCAATAAGATTCCTAACGCTTACCTTTTTACAGGAATTCGTGGTGTAGGTAAAACTACAATTGCTAGAATAGTCGCAAAATCGCTTAATTGTTTAAATGGATCTAATAATCAATGTAAAGATAAATGTGATAACTGTAAAGCGATAACTAATTCAAGTCATATAGATGTTCTTGAGTTGAATGGAGCCGATAAAACTTCAATAAATGATATTAGAGAATTAATAGAGTTTTCTAGGTATGCCCCCACATCGTCCAATTTTAAAATTTTTATAATAGATGAAGTTCATCAAATATCTTCTAGTGCGTTTAATGCATTATTGAAAATATTAGAAGAACCACCAGAATATCTTAAATTTATCCTAGCAACAACTGAGATTAAAAAAGTTCCAGTTACTATTGTATCGAGGTGCCAAAGGTTCGATCTGTCAAGAATAAATTCAATTGAATTATTTGATTTTATAAAAAAAATAAAAGATAAGGAAAAAGGAAATATTTCTGATGATGCATTAAAATTAATTGTAAAAATATCTGAAGGTTCGGTGAGAGATGCATTATCATTATTAGATAGAGCATTATTAACATTAAATAAAGAACAAGAACTTAATTTAAGTGAAGCACAGAAAATTTTTGGATACTTTGATAAATCCCAACTTATAGACTTATTTAAATTGATTTTACAAGGAGAAGAAAAAAAAGTTATCGAAATTTACAGAAAAATTTATGATCAAGGAGTAGAGCCAAAAGTATTTATTAGTGATTTTTTAGAATTATTATACTATTTTAAAAACATTAATTCTCTAACTTTAGAGAGTACAAATTTTTCATTGAATGATGAGGAGTTTTTAAAAATTCGTGAACTAGCTGATAAGGTAAATAGCCAAGTACTAATATTGTTTTGGCAGTTTACAATAAAAACGCTTAGCGAGTTAGATATAGTCTCAAATCAAAATTTATCTATTGAAATGTTTTTAATAAGATTGATACATCTCGTATCTGTTGAACAAGAAACTGATATCAAAGAAACAAAAGAACTCTCAAGCTCTTTTCAGACAAATTTAAATTTAGGAAAAAAAAGTGATCCGGTAAATCAAATTAAGAATATAACCCAACAAAAAAAAATAAAACCAGAGGCAAAAGCAGAAAATGAGAGGAAAAAATTTATCCATTCATTTGATGAACTTTTGGAAGTTTGTTCAGAAAAAAAGGAACTTAAATTAAAGTATGAACTTGAAAAAAATGTAAGCCTTGTTAGCTTTGAAAAAAATAGAATTGAGATTTCTTTTAATAATGACCTTGATAAAAGCTTTGTCAAAGATTTTTCTTCAAAACTTTTAGAGTGGACAGGCGAAAGATGGATTATATCTTTTAGTAAAGAAAAAGGTGATCTTTCAATTAAAGAAAAAGAAATAATTAAAAAAAATAACTTAGTTAATGATATTAAAAAAACAAATTTATATCAAAGCATATTAGAAAAATTCCCAGATGCTAACTTAATTGGGGTAGAATCTATAAAAAAACAAAAAGACTAAATGACGGATTTCTCAAAAATTTTGGATAAAGCTAAAGAACTTGAATCTAAGATGAAGGAAAGTCAGGAGAAAATTAAAAAGTTGAGAATAGAAGGTACATCAGGATCAAATTTAGTAAAAGTAATTTTAGATGGCGAGGGTGAAATGCAAAAAATTGAAATTTCAGAGAAAATTTTTAAAGAGGATAAAAATATAGTAGAGGATTTAATAGTTGCTGCACATAATAATGCGAAAGCCCAACTCAAAACAAAAACAACAGAAGAAATCTCTAAGGCAACCGGGAGTTTTGGAATACCGGGATTTAAGTGGCCTTTATAAAATCATGCAAAGTATCAATGAAATTGAAGATTTAATTAAATTAATTTCAAAACTACCAGGTTTGGGGCCTAAATCAGCAAAAAGAATTGTTTTGAAATTAATTAATAATAGAGACGAGCTTGTAAAGCCAATGGCCAATAATTTAGCACAAGTTTATAAAAACGTAAGTCGATGCAAATTTTGTGGATCTTTAAAATCACATATCAATGGATGCAATAATTGTGAAAATGTTAAAGAAAAATTTAATAAGATTTGTGTAGTAGAGGATATTTCAGACCAATGGTCAATTCAAAATTCAAATATATTTAAAGGATACTTTCATATTTTAGGTGGTACAATTTCCTCTGTAGGTCAACGCAAAGAAGATTTATTAATTAACTCTTTAATTGAAAGAGTAAAAAAAGAAAAAATTGATGAGGTAATTTTAGCTACAAGTGCTACTGTTGAAGGACAAACAACAGCTTACTATATTCAAGACAGTTTAAAAAATTGTAAAGTAAAAGTTACAAAATTAGCCCAAGGGCTACCTATAGGCGGAGAAATAGAAAGTTTAGATGATGGAACTTTGTATTCTGCTTTTAAAAATAGAACCAAATTGAATTCTAATTCTGATTAGTTTTTTTTTTAATTCTATTTTTATGTAAAATTGGTTCAGTATAGCCTGAGGGCTGATTTTTACCTTTAAAGATTAGGTCACAAGCTGCATTGAAGGCTACAGATTTGTCAAAGTCATCACTCATTCTAATATAATTTTTATCTTCTTGATTTTGCTTATCCACTACTTTGGCCATAGCTTTCATTATTTCAGTAACTTGTATTTTCGTCGTAATACCATGATGTATCCAATTCGCTATGTGTTGTGATGAGATTCTTAGTGTTGCTCTATCTTCCATTAACCCAATATTATTAATATCAGGCACTTTTGAGCAACCGACACCTTGATCGATCCATCTTACAACATATCCCAAAATAGTTTGAGCAGAATTAGAAATTTCAGAATTTATTTCATCAACAGACCAATTGGGTCTATCAGCAACAGGGATTGTTAAAAGATCATCTATTTTTGCTCTTTCCCGATTAAAAATTTTCTTCTGTTCTTCGAATATATCTATTTCATGATAATGTAATGAATGAAGTGAAGCTGCTGTTGGTGATGGAACCCAAGCACAATTGGCACCTGCTTTTAAGTGTCCTATTTTATCAATCATCATTTGTTTCATCATATCGGGAGCTGCCCACATACCTTTTCCAATTTGAGCCTTACCGGAAAAACCACAGCTTAAGCCAATGTCAACATTATTGTTTTCATACGCAGAAATCCACTTTGATAATTTCATGTCACCCTTTTTAATCATAGGTCCTGCCTCCATTGATGTATGCATTTCATCACCTGTACGATCTAAAAATCCAGTATTAATAAAAAAAACTCTTTCTTTTAATGTTCTAATACACTCTTTTAAATTAGCCGAGGTTCTTCTTTCTTCATCCATAATACCAATTTTACAAGTATATTTTTTTAAACCTAAAGTTTCTTCAACTTTTGTAAAAATCAAATCAGTAAAAGCTGTTTCTTCAGGTCCATGCATTTTTGGCTTAACAATATAAATGGAACCAGTTCTTGAATTTTTTTTCTTTTTTAAATCATGAAGGGCTGCGGCAGTTGTAATAAATGCATCCAAAATTCCTTCAGGAACTTCATTTCCATCTTTTAAAATAATCGACGAATTTGTCATAAGATGACCAACATTTCTGATTAAAAGCAAGCTTCTTCCATGAAGCTTTAATCCCTTACCATCTCTTGATATATAACTTCTATCTGGATTTAATTTTCTCTCTAAAATTTTACCTTTTTTTTCGAATTGAACTTTTAAATTTCCCTTCATTAAACCAAGCCAATTTCTATAACATGCTACCTTATCTTTAGCGTCAACTGCAGCAACACTATCTTCATTATCACAAATGGTAGTAATTGCAGACTCTGCAATTACATCACTGATTCCAGCTATGTCATGAGCAGCACTAAAAGCTCTTGGATTTATTATAATCTCAAAGTGAAGATTGTTATTTTTAAGAATAACTGCTTCGGGTTTGTTTGCATCACCTCTGTGACCTATAAATTTACTTGTATCCTTTAATTTGTATTCGTAATCATCTTTTAATATGATCAAATCATTGTTAGTAATTTTTAAGCCTGCTATATTTTTCCAGCTTGTTCCATTTATTGGAATATTTTTATCAAAAAATTCTCTTACATATTTTATAACCTCCTGACCACGATTAGGATCATATCTCTCACTTCCCCCTTCCTCTGACTCAATAATATCTGTTCCATACAAACTATCATATAAACTAACCCAGCGAGCATTTGCAGCATTAAGAGTATATCTTGCATTCATAATTGGAACTACTAGTTGTGGTCCAGCAATTTTTGATATTTCTTCATCAACATTTTTGGTTTCAATTTTAAAATCAGATCCTTCATTAACTAAATAATTAATTGTTTTTAAAAATTTTTTATATTCATTTAAATCAATCTCTTTACCTTTATTTTTTACATGCCACTCATTGATCTTTTTTTGTAAATCTTTTCTTTTATTAATTAGCTCTACGTTTTTAGGTGATAATTCATGCACATTTTTATCAAAATCAGACCAGAATTTTTCAGGTTTGACATCAGTATCTTTTAATAAGTCTTCATTAACAAATTGAAATAATTCGTTTGAAACTTTTAGATTATTAATATTTACATAGTTTTTATCCATTTGATCTTTTGTAAAACCCATGTAAAATGAAGTCAATTAATTTAGTGAAGCATTGACATTTTGTTGTCATTTTTCATAATTATTAAAAATTTCATTAAATGAAAAATTATCTAAATTTTGAAACTAGTATTAAAGAAATAGAAACTGAGTTAGAAAAACTTAAAGATCCCTACAATCAGGGTGGACTTGCAGAGGTTGATACCCAAAAAATATCTAAAACACAAAATGAGTTGGATGAAAAATTAAAAGATATTTATTCAAATTTAGATCCATGGCAAACTACTATGGTTGCTCGTCATGAGGATAGGCCGAAATCAAAATTTTTTATTGATAATTTATTTGAGGATTTTATTCCTTTGTCAGGAGATAGATATTACGGTGAAGATAAGTCAGTCTTAACTGGGTTTGCAAAATTTAATGGTCACTCAATTTTAGTTATCGGTCAAGAAAAAGGCGATGATCTAGACAGTAGAATAGAAAGAAATTTTGGAATGATGAGACCTGAGGGTTATAGAAAGACAATTCGTTTAATGGAGTTGGCAAATAAATTTAATATTCCAATAGTCTCTTTTATTGATACTCCTGGTGCTTACCCTGGGGTTGGAGCAGAAGAAAGAGGACAGGCTGAGGCAATAGCAAAATCAATTGAATGTTGTATGAAATTGAAAGTTCCAACAATTGCAATTGTAATTGGTGAGGGTGGTTCTGGTGGTGCGATAGCCTTAGCATCGTCTAGTAAAGTTTTAATGTTAGAAAACGCAATTTATTCAGTTATATCGCCTGAGGGGTGTGCAACTATTTTGTGGCGAGACCCAAAAAAAATGTTAGATGCTGCAAAAGCCATGAAACTCTCAGCTAAAGATTTATTAAAACTAGAAATTATTGATGAAATAATTGAGGAACCATTAGGAGGGGCACATAGGGACAAAGATTTAATGTTAGAAAAAATAAGAAAATCGCTTATTGAAAATCTAAATAAATTTAAGGACATGTCAGCAGATGAAATTTTTAATGATAGAAAAAACAAATTTTTAAGAATTGGAAGAAGCAAAGGGTTTATAACTAATTTGGAAGATTTAAGTTCTTTGAAAGTACCAGATAATAAAGTTTACAGTTTTTTAAAGTCAAAAAAATTAATTTTATTTACTTTGGCTGTTGTAATCATATTACTATCGCTACTGAGTATTTTATAGACTTCCACAGCACTTTTTATATTTCTTTCCAGATCCACATGGACACAGCTCATTTCGACTTACTTTTCTGTTAATTTCTTTAAATTTAGATTTTTTATTTATTTGTTCTTGGGAATTTTCTTTGGGGGTTTCAACAAACTTAAGATTCATTAAAATTGTAATATAGTCCTGTTTTAATTTATAAAGTAAATTTTCAAATAACGAAAATGCCTCTTTTTTATACTCCACAAGTGGGTCTCTCTGTCCATAGGACCTAAGTCCAATAACCTGTCTTAATTGTTCTAAGTATTGAATATGAGATCTCCAGTTGATATCAATTGATTGTAAAAAAATTCTTTTTTCTACTTGTTTAGATTGATCTTCTCCCAAAAGTTTTATTCTTTCATTACGAGACTCAATAAATTTATCATCTATTTTGATTTTTAATTCATTATCTTTTATAGTTAATAAATTTTGGAAATCATTTTCATTTAAGTCTTTTCCCATCAAAACTCTTACTTTAGTGTCAAAATCAATATTTTTTGGGCTTGAGAGTTTTTGAATTTTTAGGCTAATCAACTCTTCCTTTATTTCTTCCAAAAAGCTATTAGAGTAGTCAAATATTCTGTTACTATTCATAGCCTCTTTTCTTTGAGAAAAAACAACATGTCTTTGATCATTTAAAACATTGTCAAATTTTATTAATGTTTTTCTAATGTCAAAATTTCTGGCCTCTACTTTTTGCTGAGCCCTCTCTAATGCTTTGTTAATCCATGGATGGTCAATACTTTCACCATCTCTTAAGCCAAGTTTTTCAAGAATATTATTCATTGATTCTGAACCAAAAATCCTCATTAAATCATCCTCCAAACTTACATAAAAAATAGAACTTCCCTCATCTCCTTGTCGGCCAGATCTTCCTCTTGCTTGGTTGTCCACTCTCCTAGACTCCATCCTTTCAGTACCTATTACGAACAAGCCACCTAAAGATTTTATTTTTTCTTTATCTCGCTTTAATTGTTCACCAGATGAAGAATCTTTTTTTCCTCCAAGCTGAATATCAACTCCTCTTCCAGAAATACTCGTAGTAATAATTACAGATCCCTCCTTTCCAGCGTTGGCTATAATTTCAGCTTCATTTTCATGATTTTTAGCGTTTAATACAACATGTTTAATTTTTTCTTGAGCAAGAAGCTTTGAATAAGTTTCAGATTTATTAATACTTGAGGTGAAAATGAGTAATGGTTGTCCAGTTTTATTACATTCTTTTATCTTTGTTATAATTGCATCATTTTTTTCTTTTTCAGTTCTAAAAATTTGATCATTAAAATCTTTTCTGATCATTTTTTTATTAGTGGGAATTACAATAACAGGCAAACCATAAATTTCAAAAAATTCTTCAGACTCGGTTACAGCAGTTCCTGTACATCCAGAAATCTTTTTATAAAGTTTAAAATAATTCTGGTATGTAATAGATGCTAGAGTTTGATTTTCTGACTGTATTTCAATTCTTTCCTTTGCTTCCAAAGCTTGATGTAATCCATCTCCGAATCTTCTTCCTTCAAGGATTCTACCTGTAAGTTCATCAATTATTTTTAATGAATTGTCTTTTACAATGTAATCTTTTCCTTTTTCAAATAGATGATTTGCTCTTAACGCCTGATTTACGTAATGAACTAAACTTAAATTTTCTGGATCATAGAAGTTGTTATTTTTTAAAATACCTGCATTAGAAAAAATTTTTTCAACATTATTGATTCCCTCATTTGTTAGCAAAATATTTTTATCTTTTTCATTTATTTCGAAATCAGTATCTTTTAAGCTTTTAGTTAATTTATCTACAGCTAGATATTGGTGGGTTTTATCTTCTGTAGCACCAGAAATTATTAATGGAGTCCTCGCTTCATCAATTAAACAAGAGTCTATTTCATCAACTATAGAGAAGAAGTGATCTCTTTGAACCATTTCATCTTTTGAATATTTCATATTATCTCTTAGATAATCAAATCCAAGTTCACTATTAGTTGCATAAGTAATATCACAATTATAATTATTTTTTCTTTCTCTATCGTTTTGATCATTATTTATAAATCCCGATGTCATCCCCAAGAAATTATAAATTTTACCCATTTCAATCGAATCTCTTTTTGCTAAATAATCATTTACAGTCACAATATGTACTCCTTTTTCGTATAGCGCATTTAAGTAAGCAGCCAATGTGATTGTTAAAGTTTTTCCTTCACCGGTCTTCATCTCGGCTATTTTTGATTGGTGCAAAACAATTCCACCAATTATTTGAACATCAAAATGTCTTTCATTTCTGACTCTTCTGGAAGCCTCTCTTACAAGAGCAAAGGCCTCAGGTAGAATTTGATCAATATTTTCTTTATTTTTTAATCTTTCCTTAAATTCTCTAGTTTTTTTAGGAAAATCAGTGTCATTAAGTTTTTTAGTACTGTCCTCTAGAAAGTTTACTTTTTTAACAATTTTCTCAAGTCTGTCTAATTCATTCTGATTACTTGATTTTATAAGTTTAGAAATAAATTTTAGAGGATTTAACATTAGTTTTTGATTTATTATTTACTTATATCCTTTAATATAATTATTAAATAAATAATTTAAATACTATGGGCTTAAATTTATCTAATTTCTTAATTTCTAAATCAAAAAACAAGAGAATGAATGAATTTCAAGATTTAGATCATATTGATGGGGTTTCAATATCAAGTGTATCTGCAAATTTGTACAATGATCCTAGAGATGATTTGGTTTTATTTTATTTTAGAGAGGGCGCAAATTACGCATCTGTTTATACCCAATCAAAAGTAATATCAGAGAATATTAAATGGAATTTAAATCAAAAATCTAAAAAAATTCATTCTTTACTCGTTAATACTAGAAATGCGAATTGTTTTACAGGAAAGCAAGGTTATAAAAGTCTTGAAAAAATTGCAGACGTTCTTTCACAAAAACTTAATGACAAACAAATAGAAGATGAGGATAATCCAAAAAAAATTAAACCCAAAGAAGTCATTTTTGGTTGCACAGGAACTATTGGAGAAATATTCCCTGAAAACAAAATCAAAGACAAAATTCCTGAATTAATAGATAAAATTAAATATACTCAAAATAAATACATATGGATGAAAGCAGCTTTAGGAATAATGACAACAGATACTCAGCCAAAAATGGCTATGGAAAATTGTCAAATAGGTAATAGCCCAATTAAGATATTTGGAATTGCCAAAGGTTCAGGAATGATACAGCCTAATATGGCAACAACACTGGGTTATATTTTTACTGATGCTGATTTTACAAATGACATACTAAAGAAACTATTAAAAAAAAATATAGCCACCACTTTTCATGCAATTACTTGTGATGGAGATACAAGCACTAATGATATGGTTTCTATTTTCTCAACTGGTAAAGCTAAACACTCTAAAGTAAATAATATTAACGATGAAAAGATTAAAGAGTTTGATCAAGCTTTAAATAAAGTATTACTAAACTTAGCCAAAAGAGTTGTTGCTGATGGTGAAGGAGCTTCTAAATTTATAACAATTAATGTTGAAAATTGTAAGAATGAAAACGATGCAAAAAAAATTGCATTTTCAATTGCCAATTCTCCACTTGTAAAAACAGCTATAGCAGGACAAGATCCGAACTGGGGAAGGATTGTAATGGCAATAGGAAAGTCTGGAGTGATAATTAACTTAGAAAAATTATCGATAAGTTTTGGTAGTATTATTATTGTTCAAAATGGAAAAATAAATCCTAATTACAATGAGATTGAAGTATCTGATTATATGAAAAATGACAATATTGAGATAAATGTGAATATTTTAAATGGGTCAAAAAAATTTACTGCATATACCATGGATCTAACAAAAAAATATGTTGAAATTAATTCTGATTACAGAAGTTAATATATTGAAATTTTTAGGACAAATATTAAATATTGATCATGATAAAATATAAACTTAATTGTAAAAATTGTGAAATATCATTTGATAGCTGGTTTGCTTCATCACAAGAGTACGAAAAATTAAAAAAAAAAAATTTTTTAAATTGTCATCATTGTGGATCAAAAAAAGTTGAAAAAAATCTTATGGCTCCCAAATTAATCAATAGAGTTAAAAAGGAAAAAATAGATCAAAACGGATTACGATTTAAAGAAATAAATAAAAAAATTAAAGAGTATCAAAAATTCATTAAGAAAAATTTTGAATATGTAGGAGATAATTTTGCTTACGAGGCCAGATCTATTCATTATAAAGATAAAAAAAAGAATAAAGGAATTTATGGGACTGCCTCAAATCAAGAAATTAATGAGTTAAAAGAGGAAGGAATTGATACGGAAGTGATACCTTGGATCGATGACAAGAATCATTAACCTTTTATAAATTTAGCTATATAGTTTACCGATTTATCTGAACTTAGTTTCCATTCATTTTTCACCAGATTAAATTTTACGCCACTCAAATCATCTAAGTTAAGATCACACAGTTTTGAGATATTAATTAATTCTTCAGGTTTAACAAATTTTTCCCACTCATGCGTACCTATAGGTAGCCATCGTAAAATATATTCGGCACCCACAATAGCAAATAAATAAGATTTTAAAGTTTTATTAAGTGTTGCAACAAACATAATTCCGTTCTTTTTAAGTAATTTTGAACAAGACTTTATGAAAAAATTTACATCATTGACATGTTCAATAATTTCCATGTTTAATATTACATCAAATTTTATATCAGTTTTTAAATTTTCAGGCGATGAACATATATAATTGATGTCTAAGTTATTTTTTTGGGCATGTAATTTTGCTACATTTACATTTCTATCAGATGCGTCTATACCTGTTACATCTGCACCAAGTCTTGCCATTGGTTCTGAAAGGAGACCACCACCACAACCTATATCTAAAATTTTAATACCACTTAATATTTTTTCTTTTTTTTTAAGATTTAAAGTTTTTATTATATTTTCTTTAATATAAGAAATTCTTATGGGATTAAATTTATGTAAAGGTTTGAATTTACCAGTTGGATCCCACCATTCTTCTGCAATTTTAGAAAATTTTTCTATTTCTTTTTTATTTATTGTGTTAATTTTCATTAGTTAATTGACTTTATATACAAGATGTATTTTATCAATATTTAAATTAAAATAATATTAACTCATGAAAATTGTAGTTTTGAAATTTGGAGGAACATCAGTTGGTAGCATTGAAAGAATAAAAAATGTTGCAAAAATTATAAAATCTTATCATGAAAAAAAATATAAATTAATAGTTGTATCATCAGCAATGAGTGGCGTAACAAACGATCTAGTAAAAAAATCAAAAGAAATAAGTGATGATTTTTCTCCATCAGAATACGATGTACTGGTTTCCTCTGGTGAACAGGTGGCTTGCTCCTTAATCGCTGCTAGATTAATACACTTTGGTTTAAAATCACGTTCTTGGTTATCTTGGCAATTACCAATAATGACTGTAGGTCAACATAAAAACGCAAAAATAGATTTAATCTATAAAAGAAAAATTCTTGATTATCTAAAAAAGGGTGGCATTCCAATTATTACTGGGTTTCAAGGAATTAATGATGATGAAAGAGTTACAACAATAGGAAGAGGAGGTTCTGACTCGAGCGCAATAATGTTGGCTAAATTTTTCAGAGCAGAAAGATGTGTAATTTATACAGATGTTCAAGGTGTATATACTACAGATCCTAATAAATTAAAAAAAGCAAAAAAAATTAAAATAATTTCATATGAGGAAATGCTAGAAATGGCATCCTTAGGTGCAAAAGTCATGCAACCAGTTTCTATTCAAGATGCAAGATTGAATAGAATTAATATTGAGGTCAAGTCCTCATTTGTAAAAAAAGAGGGAACTTTAATTACAAAAAGAAAAAATATAATTAATAACAAAATTATAACAGGAATATCATCTACTAAAAATGATGCAAAAGTTACTTTAGTGGGTGTCAAGGACAAACCAGGAGTTGCAGCAATGATATTTAAACCACTATCAAAAAATCTAATTAATGTGGATATGGTTGTACAAAATATTTCACCTAATGGTAAGGAAACAGATTTAACTTTTACTATTAAAAGAGAGGATTTAAATAAAACAAAAAAAATAATTAATGAAAACAAAAATATTAAATTTAGACAACTATTGTTTGATAGCAATGTTTCAAAAATTTCTATAATAGGAGTTGGAATGATTACAACACCTGGAGTGACATTTAGAATGTTTCAATCTCTAGCAAAAAAGAAAATAAATATACAGGTTATTTCTACTTCAGAAATAAAGATTTCTGTTTTAATCGATGCAAAAAGTATGAAAAAAGCATTAATTGCTTTACATAAAGAATTTAAATTAGATAAATAAAAATGAGTGTTAGGCCCTTTAGAGACATAAATAGAAAAAAAACAAAAGTTATTAATGTAGGTAAGCTAAAAATAGGAGGCGATAATCCTATTTCGGTTCAATCAATGACGAATACACTTACTAAAGATATTAAGGCTACAATTAAACAAATCAATGATATCGAGTCAGTCGGTGCTGATTTAGTAAGAGTTTCATGTCCAGACAAAGAGTCTACTGAAGCTCTAAAAAAAATAATTAAATCAACTAATATACCGATTGTAGCAGATATTCATTTCCATTATCAACGAGCAATAGAGGCAGCGAGGAATGGCGCAAATTGTTTAAGAATTAATCCAGGAAATATTGGTGATAAAAAAAAGATCAAAGAAGTTATTAAATCAGCAAAAGATAATAATTGTTCTATTAGGGTAGGTGTAAATGCTGGCTCTTTAGAAAGAGATATTTTGGAAAAATTTAAAGAACCATGTCCAGAAGCATTAGTTGAAAGTGCTTTAAGAAATATTCAAATTTTAGAGGATGAGGATTTTTTTAATTTAAAAGTGAGTGTAAAGTCCTCAGATGTTTTCCTTTCTATTGGTGCTTATAGACAGCTATCAGATAAAATGGATTACCCATTACATATTGGAATTACCGAAGCTGGAAGTTTTTTACCAGGAACAATTAAATCCTCTATAGGATTTGGAGCATTATTATTAGATGGAATAGGAGACACAATTAGAGTGTCTTTATCAGATGACCCAGTTAAAGAAATACAGGTAGGAAACGAAATATTAAAATCATTAAATCTTAAAAGCAGAGGTGTGAAAATTATCTCTTGCCCTTCATGCGCAAGACAAGGATTTCAAGTGATTGATACAGTCAAAATACTTGAACAAAGGCTTGAACATATTAAAACACCAATAACTCTCTCAATAATTGGTTGCGTTGTAAATGGCCCTGGAGAAGCTGCTTCCACTGATATAGGAATAACTGGAGGCGGTAAAGGAAGTAGTATGCTTTATTTATCTGGTGTACCAGCTGAAAAAGTAATTACTGAAGATATTATTGATATTGTTGTCAAAGAAGTTGAAAAAAAAGTTTCTGAAATAGAAAATAATTAAGATGATACCCCCAAAAAAAATTGAAGAACTTATTAACAAACATAGTATTTTAGAAAAAGACTTATCATCTGGAAGTGTTGATAAGAAACAGTTTGCTGAAAAGTCAAAGGAATATTCTGATTTGAATGATGTTATAGGTAATGCAAAAAAATATATTTCATATGATAAAGATAAATTAGAGTTAGAAAAAATTTTAAACGATAAAAGTACAGATAATGAATTAAAAAGGATGGCCGAAATCGAATTAAATGAACTTAAAGAACAATTTGAAAAAAATGAAAAAAAGTTAAAAATTTTTTTACTTCCAAAAGATGAAGCAGATAAAAAAAATGCAATAATAGAAATCAGAGCAGGAACTGGCGGCTTAGAAGCTAGTCTTTTTGCATCAGATTTATTTAAAATGTATGAAAAAGTAAGTCATAAAAAAAAATGGTCTTTGGAATTAATATCGATTTCTAAAAGTGAGGCTGGAGGATTAAAAGAGGTTATTGCATCAATAAAAGGAACAAATATTTATTCTACCCTTAAATATGAAAGTGGAGTACATCGAGTTCAAAGAGTACCAGACACCGAAACCCAGGGTAGAGTTCATACTTCTGCAGCAACAGTTGCTGTTTTACCAGAGGCTGAAGAGGTCGATTTAAAAATAAATGAGTCTGACCTGCGTATAGATGTTTTTAGAGCAGGTGGCCCAGGAGGACAGTCAGTAAATACGACAGACAGTGCAGTAAGAATTACTCATATACCAACTGGAATATCCGTCTCTCAACAGGACGAAAAATCTCAACATAAAAATAAAGCTAAAGGAATGAAAATTTTAAGATCAAGATTATATGAACTTGAGAGAACAAGAATTGACCAAGAAAGATCAGCTGATAGAAAAAACAAAATTGGTACTGGTGATAGATCTGAAAGAATAAGAACTTACAATTTTCCTCAAGGCAGAGTTACAGACCATAGAATTAATTTAACACTTCATAAATTAGATGAATTTCTTGAAGGAGAAATTTTTGATGAAATGATAGAGTCTTTATCTTTAAAAGCTCAAGAAGAAAGTTTAAGTAGTCTTTAAAATATGAAAATTTATAACGCTATCAATAAGGCAAGCGAATTATTAAAAGAAAATGGAATAATTTCATCTAAATTAGACTCTGAAATTTTAATTTCAAAAGTACTTGGAGCTGAAAGATCAAATATTATTTTAAATATTAGTAAGGAGCTTACGGAAAAAGAAATATCTATTTATAATAAGTTAATACAGCAACGTTGTAAAAGAAAACCTATTGCATATTTGACTAAAAAAAAAGAGTTCTGGAAATATGAATTTGAAATTTCAGAGGGTGTTTTGATACCAAGACCTGATACTGAACTTATTATTGAACAAGTATTAAAAATTTCAAAAAATGTACTTATTCCAAGACCTGATAGTGAACTTATTGTAGAGAAGGTATTAGAATTTACCAAAAACAAACAAAGCAAAAATCTTTTAGAGATAGGGGTTGGATCTGGATGCATTATTTTATCTATTTTAAAAGAAAAAAATAATTTTTACGGTACAGGTATCGATATTAGTAAAAAATCCATACAAACTTGTAGAATAAATAGTGATAATCTTGGAGTATTTAATAGATTAAAATTATTTAAATCAGATATTGACAATTTTAAATATGGCAAATATGATTTGATTATATCTAATCCACCTTATATTAAAAAATTTGATTTAAAATATTTGGAAAAAGATGTAATTAATTATGAGCCTTTATCAGCTTTAAATGGAGGCATAGATGGATTATCAGAAATAAGAAAAGTTATAAATAATTCAACTCAGCTGATTAAAAAAAAAGGTATTTTAGTATTGGAAATTGGATTTAACCAATCTGAAGAAGTTAAAAAAATTTTATATAGAAAAGGGTTTTATATTAACAAGGTATTTAAAGACTTATCAAAAAAAAACAGATGCATTGTGAGCACTAAAATATAAATAGATTTTAAAATGGTAACTTTTAGAAATAACAATAATGGAAGAAGAGGAAACTTTAGAAGAAACGATAGAAATTTTAAAGTAAATGGAGATAGGAATAAATTTTCAAATAATTTTACAAACAATGAGTCTTTTCAGAGAAAAGCACCAGGAAGAAATAATCATAATGCTGCTAAATTAATTGAGAAGTACAATAACTTAGCTAGAGAGGCCCTTTCAAATGGAGATAAAATTTTGTCAGAAAATTATTTTCAACATGCGGATCATTTCACCAGAATATTAGTAGAAAAAGAGATTCAAAGAAAAAATTACAAAAGTAAATTTGTAAATGAAAATGAAGCAGAGATTTCAGAAAATAAAATTGAAAATGTAGAAAAAAGCAAAACAGAAGAAATTGAAAAAATTTCTTCTGAAATTTCTTAATTTAATCCAATAATTTTTTCAGATTTAAGTACGTCCAACTTTATTTTTTTGGTTTCAAACACTTTTCTTTCATCACCTTTTAAAGTTTTTCCTGAAGGAAGTTTTAGAGTTTGTGAATTAATTTTCTTTCCATTTACTATTACTTCATAATGTAAATGTGGTCCTGTAGATTTTCCTGTTGAACCAACGTACCCTATAATTTGTCCTTGTTTAACTCTAACTCCACTTCTAATTCCACTAGCAAATTTTGACATGTGGGCATAAACTGTTTGGTAAGTTGAGTTATGTTTTATCACTACACAATTACCACCTCCACCACACCAACCTGCTTTTTTAATAACACCATTACCAGATGCCATTATAGGTGTTCCCATGGGAGCTGCAAAATCTGTACCCTTATGCATCTTATTGAAACCATCTATAGGATGTTTTCTCATTCCAAACGGTGAAGAAAGTCTCGCACCATTAATTGGAGTTTTCATTAAAGCTTTTTGACTACTTTTACCATTTTTATCAAAATGACCTTTTCCATTTTTATATTCAAAAAAATATAAAGAATTATTTGCACCACTTAGTTTAAGATTTGCAAACAGAATTTCACCTGTTTCAATTATTTTTCCATTATCATCTTTGAAAACTTCATACATAATTTGGAAGCTATCACGCTTTCTTATATCTCTTTGAAAATCAACCTCAAAACCATAAATTCTTGCAAATTCGATTATAGTATTAGCAGGTATTTTTTTATCAATTGCTGATTTATAAAGACTATTTAAAATTATATTTTCTCTATATAAAATTTCTTTTTTTAATTTTGTGAGCAAAATTGTTTGGTTGAAGTCACCTTTTTCATTATTTCTTGAAAGATAGATTTTTTCCTTTGAAGAAATTTGAAAAATAAAATTTTTTACCGTATTATTTGTTTGATCAACAGTAAATTGCAATTTATGGTTTGTATTCAATTTATTTAAATTTATTTTTTTCGATAATTTTTTTTTTATATTATTTATTTCCTCTCTATTTATTGAGTAATTTTCTAGTATTTGATCAAATGACTCCCCTTCTATAATTTTGTGCGAAATTCTTTTAAATTTTGGCTCTAGGGAATTAAAAATTTGATTAGCAGTTTTTTTTAAATAAACATTATTAATGATGTTTTTGTAATTATTATAAATTTTTTTTTTACTATAATTGTAATAAGTTGTTGAAAGAACTGTTGTAATTAAAAGTAGCGCTAGTGCTGCAATTTCAGTGTTATTTCTAACTTTTTTTAAAATTTTATTTAACATTGTATAATTTTTTGAATCTGCAATTATTAGTTTAGGATTAGAAAAAAAGCAAAAAAAACCCAATAAATTAGGGATTTTTAAACGTTTTTTTTACTCTTAATTGCTTGATTTCCTAAAATTATAGCCTATAAGCATCTCCTTTCTCTAAAATTATTGTAAATACAATAAATCATTGAGGATTATTGAGTTTTCATACTCAATTAGCTATTAAAAAAGTAAATATTTAAGAAGAGAAGTGTGGACGGTTAAGGTTACCAAAATTTGTCGTACACACTTCAACATTATATAAATTTTATTCTTAGAATTTATATAGAAGCTAGTGTGCGCCGTTTT
>Ga0163111_10000528_pt1 | contig 23001 bp, 29 predicted proteins | sample CRUFie1St18metaG_FD_109645 | JGI IMG/M metagenome (GOLD analysis project Ga0163111, IMG submission 109645) | Marine microbial communities from the Costa Rica Dome - CRUD Field 142mm St18 metaG | ecosystem: Environmental > Aquatic > Marine > Oceanic > Photic zone | place: Costa Rica: the Eastern... | reverse complement strand
TGCAACTTTTCTGTTGCCAGGTAAGTTGCCAACCCCGTTAGCCTAACGAATTAGGCCGCAAGTGCTAGATTTTCATCTGCATTTATAATTTTGTGCGATTTGCGGTCGTCACCTACCGACAACTCCAATGCCTTTTAAATCACCGTCGATCCTGGTTCACCCCCGTCATAAACACACCAGTAATGTTTCACGAAATATTCTTTCCATCTAGTGCCGTAGACTTTGATATAAGCATTCCTTATTCTATCAAATTCTTTCTTAGACATAAAGCCTCGTGTGTTTATGGTGGAGGTGGTCGGTACTGCCCCGACGTCCGTATAACCTATTACGACACCTTCATCGTTGTAAGTGTAATTATACAACTTTATTAACTTTTGTCAACCAACTATATGATATCTAATGTTTTTAATGTAGTAGCAGTGGCAATACCTGCTGATAAAAGATAAGCCATGCATGGATCTTTTGTTAACTGACCTAATAATCCTGCCAGTGCGGCCTGTAATAGTTTTTCAAGTATGTTTCCAAGATATTTTAAATCTTCTTTGATTATATCTATTAACATTTTAGCAAGTCCTATAACTGCCATTGCAAGAGCTAATATACCTGCCACTTGTAATACTTTAGATAATATTTGTCCTAGTATACCACCTGCCTTCATTAAAGCACCCATTGCCGATTCAATAAATTTACAAGGACCTGATGCTGTTGATGGAACGTTAGCCAGTACGTTTGCTAGAGAACTAAAAGATGAAACCATACTCATATAACCTGCAAGTCCTGGAATAGCAATACCGCCAGGTGAACTTGGTGTTGTTGGTAAGGCAACGTCGGCCCCATAGTAAGCAGTGTTACCCATAACTGTCCACATAGAATTTGGATTAGTAAATTCTTCAACACACATACCACTCTGTCTGTTACTCAAAAATGCAACGTCTTTTATCGCACCTTCAACAAACTTGATATCTCTTATCTCAATGTCAGTCAACTTCCTTGTTGTCTGTCCTGGTCCTATGAGAGAACCATCTACTTCAACACGTTGAGCATAGTTGACATGATCCCAGTTATCAGGTAATGCCGATTTTTGATCAGCAATCTTTTGTGCTATCTGTTGAATTGCATCATCATGTGGATTTCTAAAACCAGCATATGCTTTACAAGATCTACCAAATGGATCAGTATGGTCCACTAGATCCAAAGCACCGCTGTTCAATAAATTCTTTTGTAACTCACTTATCTGTGAAGTGTTTGGAATAAGGTTATCTGGGAAGTTTAAATTATCCGGATAGTTACCTGTTATTTTTTTTCCTGTTGTCATTTTTATCCTCCTGCGAAAACTGTTCCTGAACCTGTTTGTACTGAACTGCCACAAGCAACTGGATCACCGACTCTACCTAATTGTAAGTTATTTGCAAACACTGATCCTGATCCTGCGGCCAAGTTACTTCCATGGACACAGTGAACGGACCAACTGTCTGATTGTCTGTGTACTGGTATATTGTCTGCGAAGACATTTCCACTCGCACCATTACTTGGTCTCGGAGGACATGGTCCGTGACCTGTACATAAATCACCTAATCTCGTTACCGCTGGCATAATAGTATTTATGTACTATTATTAAGATGCGATAATTTTTGATTTTTCTTCAGGTGTGGGTGCTTTGATACTCGTTACTGTTTGAGAGTATTGACTAGAAGCCACTGGATTTGCTTTTGTAATTGCAATTATATTACTTCTTGGTAATTCAATTGCGTCCTTAACATCTTGCATCATCATGAACTGGCTCATTGCCAAACCCTTTGGAGTATGTACTAACATCATAGGTTTCATTACTTTGATGCTGGCTGTACTGTCTTCTACTACTTTAGCAATGACTTCTTCTGCTGTCACTAGTTTAATCGCTACTATGTCACCTTCTTCGTGTTTTTTATTTTGGATCATAATTTAAAGCCTTTAAATGTGTCTTTGGTTACATCTTGTTTTACACCACCTATGATGTAACTTTCGACTTCTGTTTCTTGAGGTGCTACCTGTAAGCCTGCTGAGCTTAACCAGTGTTGTGTCCATGGTAGTGGATTCTGTGTTACGGGTTGGTCAAATATCGGTTCTTTACCAATCGCCTTTAGTCTTTTGTTTGCAATAAATTCAACGTATCTGTGTAATAGAGTTTCATTTAAACCAATAATAGTTCCTTGTTTGAACAAATGATCTGCCCATGCTTTTTCTTCTTCGACTGCTATTTTGAACATATCATAAACATCTTTGTCACACTCTTTCGCTATCTTTGTAAAGTCTTTATCATCAGAAGCGTTATGCCAATTCTTTATGACGTGTGTTGACAAGTTCAAGTGTGTCGCTTCATCTCTTGCTATCAATGAAATAATTTTTGCCGAACCTTCCATAAGTTTAAGTTCACCAAATGCGAATGTACAAGCAAACGAAACATAGAATCTTAAACCTTCAAGTAGGTTAACATTTACCATTGCTAGATAAAGTTTCTTTTTAACATCATACAAATCGCCTTTGCCTTTTACAAAATAATTTTCGGCGGCTTCGCCAAATGTATCATAATTTTTTGTTACCGATACTGCACGTTTTAAAATTTCTTTATCATCTAAGATAGTGTCAAAAACTTCTGCTGGATCAGGATAAACATTCTTGATAATATGTGTGTATGATCTAGAGTGAATAGTTTCAAAGAAATCCCAAGTAACAATGCAACCTTCTAGTTCTGGATTAGATACATACGGTAAGAACATAAGACTCGGTCCTCTACCTTGCACACTGTCTAACAAAGTTTGATACTTCAAGTTAGATGTGAATATGTGTTTCTGTTCAGGTCTGAAAGTATCAAAGTCTGACCTGTCTTTTTGTAAACTTACTTCTTCAGGTCTCCAAAAGTAACCCAACATAGTTTGATTAAGTTTATCAAACTGTGGATACTTGAATACATCGTATCTTTGTACGTTCTGATCTTCACCAAAGAACATCGGCTCTTTTGTAAAGTCAATATCATTTCTATTAAAAACTGTTTTTCCCATAGTCCTATTTATTTCTCTTAGATTTCACAAGCGTCGCAATTTTCAACGTCTGTGTCTTGTGTGACTGATACATTTGAATCAACTGATTTGTCATGCTGTGAACCATCTAAATGCTCAAACTCTTTCGCGGCATTCTGTACTGGTGCTTCTTCTACTTCAACACTTGCATCTGTTTTAAAATCATATGTATTCTGATAATAACTAGTCTTCCAACCTAACTTATAAGTGTTTAATAAGTCTTTAAACATAACACTCATTGGTACTTCATTATTTTCATAATGTGTTGGATTATATGACCAGTTGCCTGATATTGCTTGATCAAAGAATTTTTGCATCACAGCAACTACGTTTATATACCCGTCATTGTTGGGCATATCCCAAAGTAGGGTATAAAAGTTTTTCAGTCTTGCGTAATCAGGTACTATTTGTTTTAATGGACCTTTTTTACTTTTCTTAACTGAAAGGAAGCCACGTGGTGGCTCTATTCCGTTAGTAGCATTACTAACAACGGAAGAACTTTCTGAAGGCATCTGTGCCGACAGAGTTGAATTTCTCATTCCATGTTCTTTTATTTCTTTTCTAAGTTTTTCCCATTTCATTTTTAAACTAGTCGAACAAATTTCATCAAGATCTTTTTTATAGTGATCGATAGGTAATTCACCTTTTGCATATTTTGTTCTATCAAAGTATTCACACTTTCCTTTTTCTTTTGCAAGTTCTACAGAGGCTTTAATTAGATAATACTGGAATGCTTCTGTAAGTTCATGCACAACTTTTATAGCACCTTTGTCACCATACTTGACTTGGTTTTTAGCGAGATAATGTGCAAGTCCGATATAACCTATACCTAAACTTCTTCTTGCTTTTGTAGAAATTTCAGCCGCTGTAACCGGATAATTTTGATAGTCAATTATTTCATCTAATGCTCTTACTGCCACTTCACATAATTCTTCAAGCTCACTTAAATCTTTTATTGTACCAACGTTGACTGCACTTAAAATACATAAAGCAATCTCACCGTCACCATCAATATGTTGCAATGGCACAGTAGGTAAAGTTATCTCCTGACACAAGTTACTCATAGAAACCTTGTCTTGGAAACTACTGTGTGTATTGGCGTGATCTATATTCATAATATAGATACGACCTGTCTCTGCTCTTTCCTGTAATAGTTTACCAAAAAGTACCTGTGCAGAAATTTTCTTCTTATGAATCTTTTTATCTTTCTCATACTTAACATACAACGCATCAAATTCATCTGTTCCAAATGCATCATACAAACCTGGTACGTCATGTGGAGAGAACAAAGTTATTTCTTCATCACCTAACAATCTTTCATAAAATAATTTAGATAATTGTATCGAATAATCTAACTTACGTACTCTGTTATCTTCTGTACCTTTATTATTTTTTAGTACGAGAATGTCTTCAATCTCTTGGTGCCAGATAGGGAAGTGTACTGTTGCACTACCTCCACGCACACCATTTTGTGTGCAACATCTCACAGTCGCTTCAAACTTCTTAAGAAAAGGAACAACACCTGTGTGTGCAACTTCTCCACCTCGTATACGAGAATTGATTCCACGTATCCTACCTGCATTGATTCCAATGCCGGCTCTTTGTGCAATATATCTACCAATTGCCATATCGCTAGAAAAAATACTTGGTAAAGTATCATCTACTTCAACTAATACACAACTAGCAAACTGTCTGATTGGTGTTCTTACACCTGCCATTACTGGAGTAGGTATGTTTACTTTAAATTGACTTGTGGCATTATAATACTTCTTAATGTACTTCATTCTATCCTCTTTAGGATAGTTTACAAACAAAGTCGCCGCAATCATCATGTACATAAATTGTGGTGTTTCAAATATCTTACCAGAACTTCTATCTTGCACAAGATATTTGTCAACTACTTGACGTAATCCAGCATAAGTGAAATTAAGATCTCTATCATGCCTAATATAACTGTTTAATTTATTCCATTCATCATCAGAAAATTTTGATAAGATTGATTTATCATATACTCCACGTTCGATATTTGTTGCAACAAAGTATCGTAAAGGTACATGACCTTCTGCTGGCATAAATTTTCCATATACGTGTTTCTGTAAACTGAATAGTAATAATCTGGCCGCTACATATTGATAATTTGGATTTTCAAGATCAATTAAATCGTTAGCCGACTTAATTAAAATTTCTTGTATCTCGTCTGTTGTCATTCCATCTCTAAACTGCAAACCAGAGTTCATTTCAACTTGAGATGATGATACACCTGATAACCCTTCACAGGCCGCTTCTGTCATTTTATGAATTTTGTTGATGTCTAATAATTCTTTTCGACCATCACGTTTTAAGATATATAAATCTGCTTTCTTGTTCATTTTTTTCTCGTCTTTAGTTTATATGCTTATTTTAGACTAAAAATCTAAAAGTGTCAAATCTTTTTCGCGAAAAGATTTCAAGTGGACAACTGTAATTATGGTTATAACTCCTGAGTAAACAGGAACTATAACTTAATCAGTTTTCCACCTCTTTACAACGTAACTTAAAGTTGCATTTTGGGTAGAACTACCGTTTGTGTAACGCAATCTAACTTTACCTGAGTTAACATCAGCACTAAAAGTTATATGACTCGTTGGATCTGTTTCTGTTCTATCATCAACATAGTCAGCATCTGTACCATCGCTTATTATTCTGATAGTACCCACAGCCAAAGCCGTGCCAAATTTGAAACTGTAATCTACAAACATTGTGTTTGTTTCCGTTAAATCAAAACTTGTGATAGTTGCTGTTGTCGAAGTACTCATTGTTTGCTTTAACAATGAATTTGGTCCGACATAGATATTGTTATTGAATTCTGGTTTAGAGTCTTGTGTGTATACTCTAATGTTGTTTGCTACTGTAGTTAATCCTGAGCCTTGTGAAACATTTAAAAAGTTTGACACTAGCTCTGCTTGTTTCGGTGAATCTGTCGAGATTAGTAAATTACCATTTACTGCAAGTGACTCCGAAGGATAACTTAGGTTAGCAACTGTTCCTTTAATGAACACGTTTGCAGGAGTACCACTTCCTGCGTTTACACCGGCTGTTCCAATTGGATTCAAACCAGCAAGTGTTGTTGAAATATTTACTCTTGTGTTATCAAAAACTGTTGCAGGATATACACCAGTACTGAAAGTAGCAACTGCTGGTATCGTAACATCTAAAGTATCAGCGGCGTTAGTAGTAAACGTACCCGAAACAGATGACAGTCTAAAAACATTTGGACTCGTACCTGGTGTTACTGTGTACTTCAGTGTTCCTGTTGCACCACTATTTTGTTGTGTGACTGTGACACCTGCTGTAATTGTACCATAACTTGATGCTGACGGTTGACCTGAAAGTGCTATGTACGTGTGTTCGTCAGTTATATCAATAAATCCAGTTCCTGTAGAATAATCAACATAGACATCGTTGTTTGCATCTGCCACGTTTGCTGTTATTGATGGAATAGCACCTGATATCGCAGTCATGACTTCTGCCTCTGTCCATTTAGAAACTACTATCACTGAGTTTGATTCTGGTACATTGTTATTTGTAAAATTAATTCTAAGTGTGCTAGGCGCACTTGTACTAACAACGTAACTGTCAGTTGCCATTGTAGTAGGCATACCATTTACGTTAAATTTAGTAACTTGATAGTCTGTTGTATTTGCTGTTGACGTCTTTCCTGCTGTAGGAAAACTTAAAGCAACACCGTTATTAAGAACAGTTGATAATGCGTCTACACCATTACCTTTAAAATCTTCTGTTCCTGATAAAGTAAAAGTTATTATTCTATTGTCTAAGTCACTCTGTGTTGATACTTGTGAGTTTAAGTAATCACCTACCTGAACCATACGATTCTTTGAACTTTGATTACCACCACCTATATATAATTCTCTTGTATCAGTAGCAAAACCTAATTCACCTTCCGCTAACGGCTTTGGCAAATCGGCTTTGTTTCCTCTACGATTTTTAAGTCTTACAAATGTTGTTGTCATATTCTAAATACCTTAACTGTATTATTTAGCGATTTTATAAAACTGTTCCACTCTGTCTAACCACATATCATTATACTTCCTAAATTCTGCTTTTTCTACTAGGAATTGCTGGTATTCACCGCTGTGTGACACTATAAAAATAAGCCCTGCGTTTATATCAGTGCCATATACTTCGTTGTGTGCTAGGGCATATGCGGCACACTGCATAAAATATTCTTCGATCCATTCTTTCTTTTTAACTTTTCTAGAAGTTTTAAAATCACCTATTACAGGTTGTCCATTCCATACACATACCATATCTGCCGTTCCGGCATACAAATTTGGAAAACATAAGTTTTGCTCTATCGCCCATACTTCATCTACCTTTGATAACCCTTTATCAATAATAATGTCACTTAATTTTTTCGCTTCTTGATAAACCATGTTACCACCAGTGGGTCTTGGCTGACCAGTTATGTAATTTTCTAAATGGCTGTGAGTTACTGTTCCTAGATTTGCTGATTCCGTTACTATTCTTTGTGCTTCGGCTTTTCCAACCCTACGCTTCCATTCATTAAGAGCAGTCATATCTTTGGTTGCTCCAAGTATTGTTGTTACACTAGGAACTGCATTTCCATTCTCTCCAACATAGAATCTTTTACCTTCTACTGTTGTTCTTTTTAATTTTGTATATTGGAATTTTTCAACAAGTAATGACACTACGTAATATCTCTATCAATGGTTTTCTTTGCCATACTGGCAACTTTTTTAGCATTATCCATTGTAGCATCTTTACTGTACTGTGTCAAATCATTATCTTGGTTTAGGGTAATTTTTTGAGGATTAATACTTTTTATCATTTTATTGTTTTTGAATAATCCTGCAAGTGATTGTGGCGTTACGCTGTAACCCATTTGATTAAGCTCATCAACCATAGACTGTGTGTCTATCTCATTTTCTCCATTTGCAGAAGCCGTCATAATAAGATTGATTGCATCCGCACTCAACTTATCAAAATAATTCTCTGTGATTTCTTGAATACGCATTATGCTTTCTTGGCTCTGCCAAGTGGTTCATCTTCTGGTCCTGAAGCTGAATCATCTCCTGAAGCTGGCTCATCTAATTCTAAAGAGTCATCATCACTCGGTGTATCCATGTCAGTGTCCATAGAACCGTCAACATCAGTATCCATAGTAGAGGCTGGTTGTTCGCCCTGTAGTGTTAATACTTCGTTCTGTGCTTTTTCTTTGGCTTCTCTGGCACCATCTAGCAAACCTTGAATTGTTGTATTCATGTTGTTGCTAAAATTAGCGGCCGCATCTGCGCCAAACTCGTATGTCATTCTGTCGACTAGAGCACCTAACGTTTCATTTTGCATTTTACCTAAATCTTCTATGATCTGTTGGAACTCATCTACCATTTGCTGACTTGCTAAAACTGTTTCAGCTTTTTCTAAATCTTCCTGTTCTTTTACAGGCTCTTTATCTTTAGATTCTGGTACAGGAATTTCTGTGTCAACACTACCAACTGGGCTGTCTTCACCATCTGCGTTTTGCATTTGGTCAACTGCTTCATCAGGTACCTGTCCTATCATTAGTACTATTGCTTCTGATAGCAATATATTCTTTGTATAGTCAGGATGTGAATGGTATGAGTTAAAAGGAAGACTGTTTTTTAAAGACTCTCTTTGAGCGTCTAAGTCTGCTTTCACTTGAAATAACTTCTCAACATCGATCTTGTCAAATACTTTGAAGCCATATGTTTCTTCTAACCAATGATTTATTCTGGAAATCTTGGTTTCATATGTAGATTGTAGGTCATTTAATTTCATAACAATTTTATTTATGCTTTCTTGGCATTTATTCTGTGTTTGTATTGTGCGTTAACAAGCTGTTTAACCATTAAAAGCTGGTTCTTGAGGCTATCTATAATAGGATTGATGGCTTCTTGCTCCAGATCAGTAGTATTTTCATTGTTAAGTTTTCTAGTGTTTTCACGAATAGAATGCTTTAATTGTGAGTACTGTAAGTTGTTTTTTAGTAGCTCTTGGTTGATTTTAGACTTCTTATTATGACCGTCCATAGTATTTGCAGTCAGTAAAAAAGCGATCTCATAAAGATGAATATCATAATAAAGTAATGTTTCTGTATCTACTTCCATTACGTCATATGACGTTTCACCTGTCTTATTATCTTTGTGTTTAGTTATGTGATATTTGTCAATTTCAACTCCTGACGGTGTCTTTGTTGTTTTCAATGACAAGCCAAACGACTCATCATTAATATGATTAATAACGGCTTTTTCTATCAGTTCACCTAATTTATTTTTCACGTTCTTTAGATTCATGGCCGTCTGTTTTGATTGTTCTTTTACTTTATCAAAACGTGCAATTTCATCTTTGATGTGTTGTAGGTAACTGGCTGGTATACCATCATACTTGAATAGTGTACCTATTAACCTAAAGTGTTCCAAGGCAGATTTTGCCGAGCTGTACTTTGGATAATCTCTTTGTTTATGTATTTTTGCTGTTTGTGTCATTTTCAAAATTTAATATCTTCTCTATTTGTTTTATATTACTAGATCTTACGCTAGAAATCAAGTTAAAATAATCGCCAAGACGCAATTTTGTTAATTTTTCTAGAATTTCTTTTTCACTTCTATTGATTAACGCACTTATCTGTTTGCTTAATTGCTCTTTCTTGCTAAGGTCTTTGACCATTTTATCCATGTTTTCTTTAAAATCAGACATTATCTTCTTCTCAATGACTTGTTCATTGCCGCTACTCTTCTAGAAGCGGGGTTGAATTTCTTTGTAAACTTAATTTTTCTTTGAAGCCTAGCACCCATACGTGCCTTCATTTTCTTCATAGTCATACGCTTTTTAAGATCTAAAGGGGCAGAACAAACGCTTGGGTTTGAAACAATCCTGCCTTTTTTACGACCAAAACTACAACGATATTTCTTAACAACCGATTTACCTTTACGGCCAAATATCATTTTTGTTTCAACCATTCCAATTAGATCACTTATAAACATATTATCTTCTTTTCTTTCCAATCTTTACTGGGCTACTTCTTCTTGTTTTTTTAACGCCAACGTTCAATTTTTTAGCAATTTTACTTGTTGGGTTATATTTCTTTGTATATCCTGCTCTTGCACCTTGTATACCTTTTTTCTTGGCTCTAGTTGCTCTGAAGTCCATTCTCTTTTTAATATTAATCGGTGCTGAACAAGTTGCCGGATCAGCCACTTGTCTACCTTTTCTTGGACCTGTGGTACATCTATATCTTCTTTTTACTTGGCTTTTATACTTTCCAAATATCTGTGGTGTACCTGTAACTTCAAATATTTTCATATTATAGTGCTTTTCCAAATACTGTTGTTAGTAGGATAGTCATTAACGTGAAAAACATTGTACCTGCTGTCCACATAATAATTTTTTCTATCTTTGCAAAGCCTTTTTCCATGTTAGCCTCTAACTTATTCATATGAGTTTCAACACGGTCAAATCTTGAATTAATCTCTTCATGCCTTTCACGGCTTAATGCTACGTGTACTTCCAAACTGCTATGCTCTAATGCATCCGTAGTAGGTGATACCTGTGTAGCTGGTTTCGGTGGTATTCTGTCCATTTTCTTCTGCTCCCTAAAACTTGGTTATCCAAGTATTAGTATTTACTCCTTGTGTGCAAATAGTATCTGCAAACATAACTAGGTTATCTAATCTTTTCTTTAAAACACCCACATCGTCGCCGTTTTGTGCAAATAGATCCGGCTGTTCTACCCCAAATTTAAACTCATACTTATCTTTAGCTCTAGTAGGTGCTGTAAAAAATAAAATCTTTCCGTATATTCCGATCAGTTGTTTCAAGTGGTCAAAGTCTTTTTCACTGTCAGATTGCACATCAGGTCCTTTGTAATCTAAAGGAAGTTTCGTAGACACACTATATACTTCCAACGAATCACCAACCTGTAGGTAATTGTGTTTTGTAGAATTGTATGAATACATTATCTTTTTGCTCCAACGGCAACATTTCTAGGTAGTTTTTTCTGATTTACAGTAACTCTATTTTTTAATTGTCTTTCTTTAGCCATCGATACTAATATGCTATATAATTCACTTTTTGGTACACTACCTCTCAAATATTGCTCTATCTTTATCACTATGTTCTGTCTTTCTTTTTGTTTTAACTTATCATAGTCAGTTACAAGTCTTCTTACTTTCTTTAGACCAGACTCGTTAACTTTTAACTCTCTTTCAAATCTTAGTAGTGTTCTTGTTAAATCAGGTAGACTGTTTCTTGATAAAATGCTTAACATTTCTTTCATTGACATTGTGTTGGCTTGTAGTCTTTCGATATAACTTTTACTTGCTTCATCATTCTTGAACTGTACTATCGATCCTGTTCCCATAATACTATGAATTAAAAGATATAGATCCGTTCCATTATTTCTAAAGAAATTAAAGTTGCCATAACTTCCTGTTCTCAAAGCATACTGTTGTGACATTCTTTTATATTTGAATTCATTGTGCATTAATATTAGGCCTAGAAAATAAGCATAGATAATATTACCTATATCATTTGCAGTGTAATTTCCTAAATCTTGTCTTGATCTAAATGCTCTACTTTCTGTAATGGTATTGACAAAAGATAAATCTAATCCTTCTTTTGCAAAATTCTTTCTACTAAAATCTAACCTATCAACAATTTTTATGGCTTTGCCAACTCTATCTACCGCGACAAATCCTTCTTGGTCTCTCACAACATATTCGTCACCCTCTATTTCAAAAGCATCAATGGCTTTAATATTTTTTATTTTCTGATACAATGTATTTTTTATTGCTGACAATTTCAACCATAAACTATACCACGCTTCAATATTATTCTTGTTTGCAAAATAAGATTTCTTCCATTGCTCTAATGCTACTAATTTTCGTTGTCCGGCTGGACCTTCTCTTCCAGTTTTTAATTTTTCAATATCTTTTTCAATTCTTTGTTCGTAATCGGTTGCAAAATTATTAAAAAATGCTTTAGGATCTTGCTCTATGGCACCAGCTCTAATCATGTTATTGTGATTAGCATGAATCAGCTCTCTTAATTTTTTAGCAGGTATACCAGTTGATTCTATCCAACTGAATATATCGCCTGCTTGTCCTAAATATTTTTTAGCATCTCCGATAGCCTTCTGTACTGATTGAAACTCACCTGTTGTTAAGTTTACAATACCAGTATAATCTTTTATGTAAGCATCATCAAACCAAACGCTTGATATTTTTTGTAAACCTGATATATCAACATCAAAACTAGCAGTCATACTATCTAAACTTTCACCCGAGTATGACGTATGAAACACTACTCCAATTTTTGCATTTTGCATTTGCTCTGCTGTATCACTTCCAACTGGAACTGCATATGTTATTGTATTAGGTTTAAATGCAACATACGATTCTCCTTTGTAGGAAATTGTATTAAGATCGCCTGAAGTAAAAAGTAAATCTCCTTGTAATACTCCCTCGATACCTAACTTTGATAATTCAGATAGTGCTATTTTTAATTTGTTACGTAATCCGGTCTTATCTTTGACTTCACCTTTTTGTACCGTGTCAGCATGATTGTTATCAATGTCTTCTGGTGTTTTGTTTAACTTTGCATCTTTGTTGAACACACCTTTTGTACCTACAAAGAACTTACCATCTGCAGGATCTTTACCGCAGAATATAGCAGGACTTCCATCCCACTTGATCGTCAATCCGTTAAATTTTTTGCTACTACCACTGCTCGCCAACTCTGCGAGATCGTTTAGATATTCAATGGCCTTTGATGCACCTTCTTTGCCTTGGAAGAGTGCTAAATCTTCTAGGTGTGTTAGGTGGAGATTTGGATCTTCTTTAAGTAGTTCATTTGCTTTCATCTTCGTTCAACTTTTTTATTCCACGTTCAAATTTTCTAGGGTCTTGTGTCTTAATGCTATTTACGAATCTTTTAACAAGGTCGTCAGCAACGTTCTCATCATATGACTCATATATCATTTTAGTAATGTTAATTGCTGAAGTAATCACATGACTAGCCCTAGTTTCCACGACATTATTCACATCGGTTCTTGGAACTACTTTACTAATTTCTTCTAATATTGAACGTGTTTGCTTTCTCATGTTAATTATTTATTACATAAAACGGCAAAATAAACACATCATACTAATCTTCAAACTGCTGTGACTGTGCTTTTAGCAGATCTCTTAGGCCTTTAGCCATTTCTGTCTTCTCGGCAACCGCACTAGCCGGTGTCTTATTTGTGACTGTTGAGGTTCTTTTTGTAAGTGTTTGTGCTATAGATTCACCCGAAGCTGGCATTATATTCACTCCTTCATCGTCCTCATCTAAGTCTGTAATTCTCAATCTATCAACATCAAACGCTAGATCAATTTTACTTCCTACACCACCACTCGATCTTGTTTTAATTAACTGTATCTGATACCTACCACGTTCTCTCATCGCTCTACTTGTGAATATACCAATCAAGTTATCAGCAGTATTAATCTTACTGATACCACCTGCAATATGGCTTTGGTCATATTCTACTTCTTCAATAGCACCTCTGTTCAACTGAGATGCTGTCACTAATACTATCTGTTGTTCTACTGCAAAATTTCTCAATTCTTCAGATACAAATTTATCTTTAATAAACATATCTGCCGGAGAAATCTTTTTGTTAACTGGAAACATCAGATCTAAATAGTCCACTAAAACAACATCTGGTGCAACACCTTTCTGTATCGTAAACTCTTTTACATACGATCTAATATCATTAGTATTAGATCCAGAAGGCATATACTTGATCTGGAACGTTCCGCCTTGCTTCTGTCTTTTTAGTTTTACTGCTAATTCTACTTCATCTATCTTTTTGAAAATTTCATTTGTTGGCACACCTGTTGTCATAGAGTCAACCCTCATTGCACTCAGCTCTTCACTTAATTCAAAAGTAAAGTAAATGACATTTTGTCCTAGCTCTAAGAAGTTCATTGCAATGTTTTGTAAGAATAAACTCTTACCTGCACCTGAACTACCTGCAAATATATTCAGCTCTCCTCTATTAAATCCACCATAAAGTTTCTTATCCAAAGACTTCCAGCCTGTGCTTACTTGTCCATTGCTGTCTTTGAGTTTCATCAATCTAGCCCTAGGATCTTCAAAATAATCTGTACCTAGATCTTTAGTTAATCCTATACGAACTGCTTCTTTAATTTTGTCTTCTACAGTTCCATATTCTGACTTTTCTAGTAAATCAGCACTTTCAATAATTGCTTTTTCAAGTGCCTTGTGTCTACAGAATGTTTCAAACTCATCTAAGAACCAATCCTTTTGTGCTTCATCTATATTTGGTACAGGAGTAAAATCAATTTCACATTTTGCTTTTATCTGATCTATCGTTGGCAGTGACTTATATTTGTCAGCATGATCAATCAACATTTCTACTGTGTCAAAGTACTTCTTACTAAAGTAAGTTGGGCTAATAATATTTCTTGTTCTTACAAAAAGCTCACTATCAGTTATCATAAACTCTATGAATAACTTCTGTAAATCGTCTGTGTATACTGTTGCCATGTTTTTATTATAACCTATATTTTGTTTTTTTGCAAGTTCTAATTTTTAATAGTATTAATCATTGGAAAAATACCTGCAATTACTACTGCACATTGTTTGGCTATTTCCATATGCTCCTTTTGTGTTCCATTAGCACTACGTAAATCAATGTAGTGTACCCAACTACGTAAAGTACCGTTCATGTACAGTCTTGTTTTAGTATTACCCTCAGGCAGTACGGCCCTTGCTTGTTCTTTAGCAATTCCGTTCTCTATTGCCCAATCGTACGCCATCTTCGATGTTTCAATAACCGCCATTTGTTTATTTGCCCACTCATCTTCGAGAGCCATGTTTTCATTTTCAATACTGTTTTGACGGTTCTTTGGGTCTTGCATACGAGCCTCTCGCATAACAAACTGGTCACCAAACTCTTTGGGGTCTGCATAACGTTGACTAAATTCCTGAAATGAAAAACTTCTATGCCTCACAATTTGATGTGCAATATCTCGTGTGGTATTAATTTCTAAACAAGCACTAACCATTTCAAGTGGTGACCAATGCTGATGTTTGATTAGATATTTGATAAGTTTTTCATTTGTTTCCTTGTTCATTTGATTACTAGGATTACTAACCCTGGCACAAAAGGCAATAAGATCTTGAACATCTTCTACCTTATTATCAAATTCATCCGTTGGTTTTGAATAACTTACTAACTTAACTAATGACAATATAACTCTCCTTTAGTATGTTGAAACTATCTTATCAGCGATACCGTACTTAACTGCTTCTTTGGCACTTAACCAAACGTCCTCTGCTGGTAATAGTACTTCTCTGATTTTCTTTTCTGACATCCCAGTACATTTTTTGTAGTGGTCTATCATTCTTTCTGTGCTTAATTCAAATTCTCTCACCCTTGCAAATAGTTCATGTTCTTTACCTGCACTACCCCAACTGTATTGGTGTGATAAGATTGACGTGTTTGGTGTTATAAATCTTCTGCCTTTTGTTCCCGACATGAAAGTCAATATACCACAACTGGCAATCATTCCTAATCCTATTGTTTTTACAGGTATAGCAGATCCTTTCATAGTATCTATTAAGGCAAATGCACTGTGAACTTGTCCTCCTGGAGAGTTGATTACTAAAGTTAGTTCTTTCGGTCTTTCTCTCTGTGGTAGTAAGTTTTTTTCAATGATCATGTTAATAATTGGTTTTGTTGTTGTGCTATCAAAGTGATCGCTAAAATAAATTATTCCACTCTCGTACATTAATTGTCCTGGTTGTACAGGAGGTTTGGCCATCTGTGCCTGCGTTGTTTTCTTATTATTCATATCTGTTTTCATTATGCTACTCCAATTTTTTTATAAACTTGAATTTTTGCTTTGTTCGAAACCGCACTATCTATAACAGATTTCAAAGTATACAATCTTCCATATTGTTTAACTGCGTCGGCACAGTCTTTAATGCCAGATCCCCATTTGGGGAAACTGACCATCCAGTTGTTTTCAACGGCCACATCAATTAAATTACTACCCGACTTGTCTCTGTCAGGACAAACTATTATTGTTTTTCCTGTAGCATTTATTAGATCGATTTGACCTTGTGTTAATTTATTACCTAATGAACTTACTGCGTTTATAGATAATGCATCTAACACTCCTTCTGTTATTATAACATACTTTCTATCAGTATGTAAATTATCAATATTAAAAATGTATCCAGGTTGTACATCACTGTAATACTTTGGTACATTTGGAATATCTTCAATTACTCTGCCCGTGTATCCTACTATTTCTCCTTTAGCCATAAAAGGAACAAGAAGTCTTTTATTGATCTTCATGTATGGATCAGGACTCCAGTAAAAGTCTTTGTAAAATTCTAAATCTCTATCCATTATGTATTTGTAAACAAACAATGCATCAGCAGGTGGATTATCATCATTGACAATATCTCTTAATAGCCTAGCACCTTTTGGCAACTGTCTAGTTTTAAATTCCGTTACGCTTTCATACTTTTTACCAATTTCAATATCAGCATCTTTTAATTTCATTGCTTCAAATTGGAGTTCTTTTACTTTCTGTTCACTCACTCCAATTTCAACAAGTAAAGTTTGCAACTTTCTTCCAATTAATCTTCCAGGAGTAAAAGAAGCCTTGTAGTTGCAATTAAAACAGTGATAGCTCACTACGTCACTAAACTTAAAACCACCTCTATGCCTTTTGTCTGGTCTTGTGTGTCCTTGCTTGGTACACATTGGACAGTTTATTGTATGCCAACCACTAGGAGTCTTTTTAGTGCTTCCACTAATTGCTGTTAAGATTGTAGATTGCAAGTTCATAGTGTTATTGTACACTAAACTAGACTAGAAGTCAACAGTTATGCTTTGAAACTCATGGTACCGACACCTTCTACTCCGAATTTGAAGTTGGTTTTTGCTCCTGGGTCAGTACTTGCATGATATATTTCTTCAACAATAGTGTAAAAATTTTTTCTCGAATTAAGAACACTATGCCATATCGACTTGTTTAAGTGTAATGATGAAACAGCCGACAGTTGCATATTTTCTTCCATGTTCCTGGTTTTTGATACCAGCCCTTCATATACATAAAAGTTTCCGTTCATGGCTATGGATCCAGGGACAATCTGGATATTGTTATCCATTAATTCTTTTACATAACCTTCATCTAAATCTATATCCGAAGCACACACGACTACTTTGGGTTTCATGGCTATTAATTTCTTAGCGTATTCTCTATCTATGTAATGATCTGTTACTAGTATATCAAATCCAAATGCCTGGTATTTTATATGTTCATTATTCTGTCTTATCATATCAACAAATTCATTTTTAGTAAAGTTATCCCCATCAAATCCTACTGTGTTATAATCTGTTTTCGTGGCACAGGCCACTAAACAATTGAAAAGAGATATGTAGTCTGCTTCAAAACATTGCAAATCATCTGGCCAAGACTTATATACTTTAGCGTTTAAATTTTTATATAATTCGTTGTTTAAGTTAGATGATGGAAATAAAAGATAATCTTGTTTAAGTAGAAAAAAATTAATTAATTGTGTTAATGCTTTGCCCTCTAAATTACCTCTATCAGCAAAGTTATTGGCCACAACTGCAACACCTATATCAATATCTTTAGTAGAAAATAATAATCTCGTGTGTTCATTTTTTATAGCACGATTAACACGAACTTGAAAATCTTTATCGCTCTTGTAATCTGTTGTAATAAATTTTCTTCTGGTAGGTTTCCCTAAATCAACAAAAGAGTAGCATCTCTTGTCTTGAGGCGATATATTTTGTAGAGCTGTAGTGTATTTCATTATTAATTTCTTAATAATACTTTATCAAATGTGCCTGTGTTACCTGCGTCAGGCTTATATCTTATTCTAATCCATTTAGTATTTGATACAAAGAAATATGGAGTAACACCTGACACACCGGTATATGTTATATCTGTTACTGATTGTCCTTGCATTAATAATGGAAACCAGTCACTATCATTTGAACTTGCAGTATTATCAAGATTTCCTTCAATTTGCACTGTTCCTGTGAAGTTGGTTGTGTATACTGCTAACGTGTGATTTGACGCTGTTAAGTTTTGTGTTGTAGAACCAGACAAGTTATTACTGTAATAGTAAGTGTTACGTAATGTATATGTATCTGCTGTCTGTGTTGCTCTAGTTTTAGGTAATCCGGAATTCTTAACTTCTACTGTACCTTGTACGTCGCCTGATCTATCTGTATAAACAGCCGATTTCACTTGATTTGAATCCACACTGTAAACAGTAAAGTTATAAAACCCTTCTGCTACGCTGTATAAATCTGCTTGTGATATATCTATTTCTGCTTCACCTCTTGTAGCATTTGTTACCGTCATTGGTCTTGACAACACCGTTTCTTCACTTTCGATGTCCGTAATATTGAAGTAAAGTGTCAAACCAGTCAAGTTTTTTGGTACATTATTATCTGTAACAATCTTAAAATTTGACTTGTTATCTACTCCACAATATAGTAATATGTTTTTATCATATAAAGGCATACTGTTATTTAACTTCGTTGAGGTTGACAAAGTATAAGTATTGTTGTAAACATATAGAGTAACAGAATTTGACATAGTAATATTTATGGAATACGCAGAATTACAAGAAAAGTTTCCGTTTTTGAGCTGTATAAAGTACGCAAACAACGAATATGTTGGTATTTTACAGAATCAAGATAATCACGTGACTTCAATATACGTGTACGATCTCATCAAGACTGAAGATCTTAAACAAGAGTTTTTAGATCTAGGAGAAATTTGGTGGTGGGAATCTAACAGAACTATACCAATAAACATATTCTTAAACAGAGAACTGACTAGATTTAGAGATTGTATAAAAACATTCAATACAAAAGATGTTGAAGTTATGTTTGGTCCTACTACGAGTATCAACAACGTATTAAAGAAAAGAATAATTAGAAGAAATATTAGCCTTCTTAAAAAAGGTTAACTATTTTTTGTTTTTTCAATAAGCAAATTTAACTGTAAAACTATTGCAAGTGCATATCCTACAGCATGGCTTTTCTTAAAGAAGTAAGTGCCATCTTGTGGTTTCTCCCAAACCTTTTCTTTAATCGTAGTCCAGGATTCATTTAACAAATTACGTTTTGCAGGACGTATTATTGCCAACACAGCCGCCAAGTCTTCTACAGACTTTGGCTTCAGTTTGTTAACAATATCAAAATGGTTGTGTACGTGAAATAGTTGTTCTACTATCTCTTTGTGTTCTAATAAACTCCAGTCAGGTTCCGCTGATATTAATTTCAACAAATGATCTTCATCTTTGACATCTTCATAGATGCTAACGTTAAGGATGTCTAATTTAAAGTATCCTCTGTCTTCTGCTTCTGCATAGTCAATACTACTCACACCTTGTAGTGGATCTTTTGGAACATCTGTTACATAAACACCTGTGTTGTGTTTTTTAATAATATTGTCTTTCACTATACCTGCTGGAATGTGCTTTATCAAACTTAACAGATCATTTCTATTTTTAGTATCTATATCTATATCTGTTTTTACTATCATAAACCTGCCGCCTTTGTTACGTCAAGTGCAAACTTAACATCATCAGGACTCTGTTGAAATCTTTTTGTCCATGCATTTGGTGATACGTATTCTTCAATCATTATCATCTGCTCTTCATTGAAAGATTCCATTAACTTGATACCACCTTTGCTGTTGTAAAGTATCCACGGTGATATCTTTCCAGCCCTAATCATATGTATAGCACGTGGTACACTGACTTCATCAAAAAATGTAGTCCAATCTTTTTTGTTTTCTTCTGCCCATGTTTTTATGGTTAACACAGTTCTTTCTATAGCTCTGTCAACACTTTCTCTTACATTGAATTCTTTGATATATGTTTCGTAGACTTCATCTGTTGACCATTTGTCTATTCGTACTCTTGACTTTAATAACCATTCTATATAATCTTCAACACTTGCTATATAGACTCCCATAACATAATTTGCAAATCTAACGAAAGCAAGATAATACTTACTGCCCATAAAGTCTTCGTATGTTTTTTCGCTTTTCATATTAGTGGCTGTGATCCTCCAAAAGTGTTGAAAACATCTAAAAGCCAACTGCACATTTGCATCTTTCCTGTTGTTCCATCTTCTTTTTGGTTCACAAAGATGTGTTAATAGTGTTTGTTCACTACCAAAAGTCTTTTTACAAAATTTACAAACATAACTCATTTTATCAACAACTTGATTTCTTTATCATCTAATCCTGCCTGCTTGGCCATTTCTTTTATTTCTTTTTTGTCAAGTACTTTTATTAAAGTCTCTATCTCATCATTTTTATAATTAGGATAGCAAGATTGTATAAAATCAAATATTTTAGTTTTCTTTCCTTTACCTTTTGGTGCTTTTAACCAAGGATGAAATTGTTTCTGTCCAGATCCGCACAAACATAACAGTTTCCAAAACAACAAACTATCCCCTTCATGTTTTTGTATTGTACTAAAATATTTGTTACAGAATTCATTCACGCTTTCTATGTAAGATTCTTGCAGTATCTTATTTGACTTAACACTCGATGCAAATCTCATACTAACGTAAGATGAAAATGTTTTCTTTAATTCACTATCTAAACTCTCATACCACTGCTTGTTTCCCATATCAAGGTTATACAGCATTTGATTTAAGTTTATAGTTGGCTTACTCACAGAAAATCTCCAACATTAATCACATCTGGTATTTGATTTATTTCTTTTGCAAAAAACATACATGGTGGATTTGGTTTATCATTTAGTGGAACCGACATAATATGACCATGTTTTAACTTTGGAAAATACCATTTAACATCTTGAAAAATGTTTACTATCTTTATTTCATGACTCTGAGTCATATTGACAGTTAAAGGATTTATTACCATTGCTTCAAAACCTCTATCATTTATACTAGTCAATGGTACCATCTCACACTGTCCTAATTCCTTTTCAGTAACCATTACACTCCAGTCGATGGGCATCTGTATTGTGTACTCTCCTACTTCCATAACCATACTTGGTGCGTTAAATGTTTCCATAAAAATTAAAGGTATGAAAAAGAAATCTATATTCTTATTGTTGTTAGTATCAAGAACACAATACTGAATATCATCTCCTGTTTCGGGTACCTTATCTAAATTAAATGGTGTGTTGTCTGTTTTTAATATCTTCATATGTTTACCTTGTTTATAGTATACGGATAATTTGCCTCTTTGTAAAACTTTTTCCTTGTAGTCAAGTGTCTTTTTGAAAACTTACAACTAGATGTTATATCCCATATCTGTACATGATCCTTGTCTTTTGCTTTTCTAATACCTCTACCAATACTCTGTATTACCCTTACAAAACTCTTGCCTGGCTCTACTAGTATCAAATTAAATATTCTTGGTAAGTTAATACCCACTGCCGCAACTCCATATGTTGCTATAAGAACTTTATATTGTTCTGTTGCTACTTCATCATATTCTTCTTGTCTTTCTTCCATTTTAGTTTTACCTTGTATGAATACACTACCAGGTATCATATCTTTAAGTAGCTCACCTGTCTTTATCCTATCTACCAGTATTAAGGCATTACCGCCAGATCTTATTTCTTCCATTAGGTTACTAATAAACTGCAACCTTGATGTGTTTGTAGTAAGATAAGTCAGCTCTTCTTGGTAAGATCTAAATGCTTGATGGTCTTGTGTCTGTATCACGTTTACATGACAGTTTGCTAACACACCTTTATTCTGTAACTCACTAGCACTTAACTTGCTTATAACTTGTCCTAAACTTGCTATAAGACTCGCCTTCTCATATTCTTCTTTTGGTATTGTTCCTGTCAGTCCCCAACGTATTGGTACATCAGCAAATGGACCTGTCAGTAATTGTTTCAACACATCTGCTTTTGCCATGTGTACTTCGTCTACCATTACACAAACTACATCATCTAAAAATTCATCTAATGGAAAGTCTGTTTCAACTTTTTTAGTCTTCTTGTGTAAAACATTTAAACTTTGCCATGTACAAATTGTATGTTTGTGATTTAATTCTTTTCTTTCTCCATAATAAACACCAACATCAAGACCTAAATTAATGTAATCTTCTTCTGTCTGTGTTACTAAACTCTTGTTAGGAACAATTACTATTGTTCTACCATACTTCTGACACATCTTACTCAATGTGGCAGTAATAATCGTCTTACCTGCACCTGTGGCTATTTCTTGTAAGCACTGTGGATTAGCAATAAAGTCATTAATAACTTTAACTTGATAATCTCTTAAAATTATCGGTTGGCCTTCGTGTGTATGACCTTTTGGCCAATTGATGTGTGATAGGTGTTCTGCATCAACTTTCTCAAAATCAAACTTGTATTCTTTCCTATCATCCTTGATTTCAATCTCAAATCCTTGTTGTTCTATGATAGGTAATATTTTATCAATAAGATTTAACGAAGTCCTACCACCAATGTCACAGAATCTAACAAACCCGTCCCATCTTCCCAACTTATATGCTGGTAAATGATAAGCATATGGAACAAAATATTTTAGTTTATCTGATATCTTACGGCGTGTAGTAACATCAAGTCCTTCGAATTTGACGTTTACTTCGTCTTTGATATGTAATATTGCTTTTTGCATACTGTTATTGTAACACAGTCTTTATTTTTTTGCAAACAATTCAGCATCATCAAGTCCAGCTACTCGCAATTTCACAATATTGTTGATTTGGAACTGTTTGGCGTCTATAGCCTTCATCAGTCCAAGATATTTGTTTCTTAAGAGAGCAAATTCATTAACGACATTTGCCATATCAACTACTTCTTGTTCACCATCAATATA
>Ga0163111_10000527_pt1 | contig 23014 bp, 24 predicted proteins | sample CRUFie1St18metaG_FD_109645 | JGI IMG/M metagenome (GOLD analysis project Ga0163111, IMG submission 109645) | Marine microbial communities from the Costa Rica Dome - CRUD Field 142mm St18 metaG | ecosystem: Environmental > Aquatic > Marine > Oceanic > Photic zone | place: Costa Rica: the Eastern... | reverse complement strand
ATCCATTTAGATGGATACGACCGTAGCTATATAGCCAAGTTTACCGATATAAATGGCGAACAATCAGAGACATACACATTAAGTATAAAACACACTACTGTTTATATGTAATAGACCTAATCATTACCCCCACCCCACCACTAATTTTGTCAAGTCAAAAAGTTTTTTTAATTCGCTTGCATATAGCTATTATTTATTTTAGTGATGGCTATGAGAGTTGTGTTTTGGCAACAAAATATAATTTTCAAATTGGGGAATGTTATGGGTAGTAAACATAGCTATCACCGGGGAGAAATATGATAAATTTACAATTACCAAAAAATGAAAACTTAAAACCAAGTATAACCATATTTGGCGTAGGCGGTGCAGGTGGCAACGCCGTTAATAATATGATTGAGTCTAACCTTGAGGGCGCAACATTTGTAGTAGCAAATACTGATGCTCAAGCGTTAGATCACAGCAAGGCAGATTACAAAGTACAACTAGGCCTTAATATTACGCAAGGTTTAGGTGCTGGCGCTAACCCAGAGGTAGGCCAGGCTGCAGCTGAGGAGGCTAACGAAGAGCTACAAGAATACCTACAAGGCAGTAATATGGTATTTGTAACTGCTGGTATGGGTGGTGGTACTGGTACTGGTGCGGCTCCGGTAATTGCTAAACAAGCTAAAGAGCAAGGCATATTAACAGTAGGTGTTGTAACTAAGCCATTTCATTTTGAGGGCAAGCACAGGATGAACCTTGCTGATAGCGGATTAGAAGAGCTACAAAAACACGTAGATACTTTAATTACTATACCTAACCAAAATCTATTTAGATTAGCTACCGATAAAACCACTATGGCAGATGCCTTTAAAATGGCAGATAACGTTTTACATAGCGGCGTACGTGGCGTTACTGATTTAATGGTTATGCCTGGCCTGGTTAACTTGGATTTTGCCGATATCCGCGCAGTAATGAGTGAAATGGGCAAAGCTATGATGGGCACAGGTGAGGCTAGCGGCGATAATCGCTCTATTGAGGCTGCCGAGGCTGCTATATCAAATCCATTACTTGATGATGTATCAATGAAAGGTGCTAAAGGTGTGTTAATTAACATCACCGGCGGTGATGATATGACTCTATTTGAAGTAGACGAAGCTGCTAACAGAATCCGTGAAGAAGTAGACGAAAGCGCTAATATTATATTTGGATCGACCTTTAATAATGATCTTAACGGTACTATGCGTGTATCAGTTGTTGCTACAGGGATAGAAAATACAGGCCGCCCAGCTAATAGTTTTATAGGCTCGGCTAGTGTTAATAAGCCTTTATTTGGTAAAACTAATACTGCTAGTAGCAATACATATGGTGGTGCAACTCAACAGCCAATTAAACCAACTGTTAATGTTGCTACAAGCACAGCTGCTGTAACTGCTAATACTGTACAAACAAATACAGATACTGCAACAGCTGTAAATACTAACAATAATGAGTTTAATAACACAACACAAAGCAATAGCTTTAGTGCTGAAAAACCAGTAGTAGCCCAAACTAGACCAAGCTTTACTGCAACTAAAAATGACCCATATAATGATGATAATTTTTATGCTGAAAGCAAAAAGCAAAGCAGTAATTTTTTTGAAAAATTAACCAAAAGCTTTGTTGGTAACCGCGATTATGATGAGCCAAAAATTGAACAAAACCCTGGTAATGTATATGGCTCTAATCAGCAGGCTGTAGCACAGTCTCAGCCTCAACAACCTACTCAAGAAAAAGAGCCGGCAACTGTAGGCGCTGACGAATATTATGAGATACCAGCGTTTTTACGTAGGCAAAATAATAGTTAGGATTAAAGTAGATAAGAACTTGCCTTAGAAGCTATTATAGGCAAAAGGCACTAGGTTTTAGGCAATACTCCTTTCCTAGTGCCCCATGCCTATTGCCTCGAACTATGGAGTTGTCGTAGCTTATATGTAACTGCTATAATTATCTAAATTTACTTTCTAAGTATGAGTCCTAAATAGCAGTGCTTGACTACATCTCAATTTTACGTTAAACACCACTCCCCCTTGGTTATAAGGGCATAACTCTATATTAATTATGGCAAATACATCATCAGCAAAAAAACAAGTTAAAGTAATAGCACGCCGTACTGAGCGCAATAAGCAACGTAAATCACGCGTACGTAGCTTTATCCGCAAAGCAGAAGAGGCAATTGCTAACAAAGATGCAAAAGCTGCTGATATTTTACGCACTGCAGAATCGGAGCTATTTAAAGCTGTAGCAAAAGGTGTATTTAAAAAGAAGACAGCAAGCCGTAAGATTAGCCGTCTAAACGCTAGACTAAATGGTGCTGATGAGGCTAAACCAGCTACTGAAAAAGCGGCACCTGCTAAAAAACCAGCTGCAAAAAAAACTACTACTAAGGCTGCACCTAAAAAAGCTGCCGCTAAAACAAAAGCTGAGTAGTTTTTAAAAGACTTCTTAGAATATTGAGTTAATACTACTATAGTTAATACAATTAATTTCCGTGCGTTTGTTACGAGTCTAAAATTGCTTTGGAATTTTAAAATCAGCGCGTGTAATACTTTTGCTATTACCAAGCTGAGTTTAAAAGAGCCAAGGCAATTTTAGCCGTAACCCTTTAGGGCAGCTGTTAAATTTGCACGTATTCTTTGCTAAAATTTTTAGCAGGTGAAGAACCTTACTACAAAATTTTAGCAAATTTACGTAACAAATTTACCTAGCTGAAAACATACGACAAATTAACTGTATTAACTATATGTATCATAGTGGTGACCAATAATTACAACCAGTTAATTACAGACATAAAAAACTGTACAATTTGTGCAGATGACTTACCGCTTGGAGCTAACCCTGTATTTCAGATTGATCCACAAGCTAATATTTTAATAGCTGGGCAAGCCCCTGGTATTAGGGTCCATAATAGTAATATCCCGTTTAATGATCCTAGTGGCGATAGATTGCGCAACTGGCTAGGCATAGATAAAGCAGTATTTTACGACCCTAAAAAACTAGCCATATTGCCAATGGGTTTTTGTTACCCAGGTACTGGTAAATCTGGCGATTTACCCCCACGAAAAGAATGCGCCCAACATTGGCGGCAAAAATTATTAAATCACTTACCCAATATAAAACTAACCTTAGCTATTGGGCAATATGCTATAAAGTGGCACTTGCAAGATAAGGCAGCTAAAAGCCTAACAGATACTGTACAAAACTGGCAACAATATTGGCCTGATATTTTACCACTCCCACACCCTAGCCCGCGTAATAATATTTGGCTAAAAAAGAATCCATGGTTTGAAAAAGAAATTATCCCTACCCTACAAGATCAAATTAAAACACTACTTAACGCTGAAAACCATCATTACTCTGCGCCCGGCTTAAGTTAGTAGGTGCCTCACCCTTAGCTTTTGCAGCAGTAATTTTATTATCACGGATAAACTCTTGAGTTTTTAAGCTATCTTGCACTTCATCCAGAGCCTTTTGCATGTTTTGATCTACTTCAGACTCTATTTTTTTACCGGCAGTTACGTTATTAGCTTTATTTTCAGAGTTTCCTTCAACTTCACTTTCCGCTGATTTACCATGTTTGTTAAGCTTGTTATTAGCATCCTCTATTGCTTGCTGCTGCTCAACCGTACGGGCCTGAGTAGTATTTAGCTCACGTGTTTCATCTAAATCTAAAAATGCCCCACCAGCAATTTTTTGATGTCCATCCTCATAGCGATCAGTTTTTTCTGTATCGGCTTTATCTTCTGTCCAGGTCTCTTCTTCATCATTATTTTGTCTATCATCAGCCAAGATATCATCTATCTCTTTTAATAAGTTATCTATATCATCATCTGATACCATAGATGCATTATAGCATATTTTAGATGTTTTATATATACTTAGAGTTACGTTCTTTTTGGTTATGTAGTATTTCTAAACGCTAACACTGGACAAAGAATGGCAATTTAACTTGCCTATAGTCTACCATCATCACTTGTTGCAAGTGGGCGCGCCCTTTGGGCCGATTCGAGCAAAGCTCGAAAAGGGCGCGCATCCATAATCATTTGATCTATAATCAAATGATTATGGGGTTCGCCTACAATTAACATTATCAGTAAACTCATAAAGTTAAATTGTCAGGCAGGCTATAGAAAATAAACTAGCTACTCACCAGCTGCTGCTAAACGCTTCTCGCGCTCCGCACGTAAACGCACAAAATCATCCCCTGCATGGTAACTACTGCGCGTTAATGGAGATGCACTCACCATTAAAAAGCCTTTTGTCCATGCCACACGCTCATAATATTTAAAGTCTTCCGGTGTAATAAATTCTTCCACCTTGGCATGGTTGGGGGTTGGCTGTAAATATTGCCCGATAGTGATAAAATCTACATCTGCAGCACGTAGATCATCCATTACTTGTAGTACTTCCTCTTTGCTCTCTCCTAGTCCAACCATTAAGCCAGATTTAGTAAATATATTACCATCTAACTCTTTAATTTTACGTAGTAAATTTAGGCTCCTAAAGTAACGCGCACCGGGGCGGATAGTATTATATAGCCTAGGCACAGTTTCAATATTATGGTTAAAAACATCAGGCCTTGCATTAGCAATTATATCTGGCGCTTGTGGCTTTGCCCTAAAATCTGGGGTTAGTATTTCTACCGTGGTATCGGGTGATGTTTTACGTAGGTAAGTAACGCACTCAGCAAAATGGTTAGCGCCACCATCGTCTAGATCATCTCTATCAACACTGGTAATTACCACATGCTCTAACTGTAATTTACCTACTGCTTCAGCTAAATTACGTGGCTCATGCGGATCCAGCTTATCGGGTATGCCAGTATCAATATTACAAAATGCACACGCACGGGTACACACACTACCTAGTATCATTACTGTAGCATGTTTTTTATCCCAGCACTCACCTATATTAGGGCAAGCTGCCTCCTCACATACCGTGTTAAGGTTAAGCTCTTTAATGATTTTACGAGTGTTTTGGTAGCCTTTACTTACTGGCGCCTTAACCTTTATCCAACTCGGCTTGCGCTGTATTGTTGATTGGCTGGTTGTTACTTCTGTCATTATGGCTCAGTTTCTCTAACCTATTAAGTGCAGGGCCAGATTCATTAACGCTACGTGCTTGTTTAACTTGCTGCACAGCGTTGTTGAATATTTCCAACACTTTATAGTTAAAGTCCACATCAGTATACACTATGGTCATACTTATCTCAACCCTTCTATCGCCTATGTTATAGGTGGATCCATGCAGATCCTCCACTATACGATATATAACAATAGGAGCATGCTCAACATCGCAATATGGTAGTACTAAACTAATAATATCAGGCTCAACTAACCCTACTACATCTGTGGCACGTATTTGGTTTTTTATAATATTACCAATCTCAAAAATTACGTTTGCTAACTCATCACCAAAAGCTGCTGCATTATTTAAAGCAAACATTACATACGTTAAATCTACCTCATTACGCTCAGCAAACTGGCGTACTCCACGTATTCCCTCATACAAAGCATTACCCATAACTAACTTTGTTGCAGGGTCTTGATTTTGCGGGCTAGTATAAAGTTCAGCTAGCTCTGCTAATGATTTATCATGAATAAATATCTGATAGTAAAGCTTACTCATATTAGATAAACGTCTTGTTATATCTAAAGTAATTGGCAATGCAGATTCATTCTTACGCAGCATATGTATATCACGTGCACGGCGCATAACATCTGCAAAGTCATTACCTGTAGCCTCAAATTCTACATATTCATTTAATAACTCTACTACATGAGCATCTAAAAACTCCCTTATATCGTGCCCTACTAACTCAGCCTTATTATAATTAAGTAACTTAAGGGCATTATCATTTACGTTAGTAATGTAAATTTTTTGGATTGGGTTATTTTGCTGAACCACCATTGCCGCGTCAAAACGCCTACGGGTTTGTACATCATTGGTTTGTTCTTGCTCAAGCTTTGGTTCTACTCTAGGCTTACCAAAAATATTGTTATATATGTCTTTCAGGCGACTAAACACAACTTAGAGTATGAATAATAAACAAAACTTTGTCAAAAAATTGATCTACAGTAGTAAACATCGGGGCTGTAAAGAAACAGATATTATATTAGGTGACTTTGTAGACACATATATTGAAGATTTGAACGACGAAGAGTTAGAGTTTTATGCAAATTTTATTGAGCTACCAGATAATGATATTTATAATTGGGTAAATGGTAGGGAGGAACTACCAGCTAATTTAAAATGTAGAGTTACTGAGCTGTTATTGGGTATGTATAATTAACTATAGCTAACCATACAATCTTTTCATACTCTCCACCCCAATATTGCCGCCAGATAACATTACTAATATTTTTTGTGGTTTGGTTTGTGTGGCTAACCAATTAGCTGCCCCTGCTGCTGCACAAGCGCTTGTAGGCTCTACTTGCACTTTTAGGTAATGGGCTAATTTTTGTGTCCAGTGGATTATATCTTCCTCACTTACCTCAATAAAATCATCCAGTTTTTTAAGGTAAGCAAAAGTACGCTCACTTACAGCTAATGTACGTGCACCATCTGCTATTGTATCTGGGCTTTTATCCATTTTATGTATTTTACCCTGACGTAAACTTATAGCAGCATCATTAGCTAATAATGGCTCACACCCTATAACTTTACTTTGCGGGCTTAAATCTTGCGTGGCTAAATAAGTACCACTTAACCAACCTCCACCACCACATGTGGCAAATATAGCATCGGGTTTAATGGATTTATCGCCTAACTCTTGCAAGGCCTCATAACAGCTAGTGCCCTGCCCTGCTATTACATCATCATCATCAAAAGGCGATATCATTTGATGCCCCTGTGCTACTAGCTCTTGTGCTTTTGCCTCTGCCGCTGGCCTATTTGGTAGCTCTATAATATTAGCACCATAACCAATAGTGGCTGCTTTTTTAACACTACTGGCATATGAGGCCATAACTATAGTGGCCTCCACCCCTAGTAAACTACAAGCATAGGCAACACCCTGTGCATGGTTACCACTACTATATGCCACCACTTTTTTAGGTAAATTACCTTGGGCTTTACACTTTAATAAAAAATTTAACGCACCACGTATCTTAAATGCCCCAGTTTTTTGAGTGCCCTCATATTTAAAGTATAGCTCATGACCTAATAACTCATTTAACTTGGTACTGGTTAAAATAGGCGTTTTATAAATATATGGCTCTATGCGCTCATAAGCCTGTTTTACTGCATGTGGTGCTAAAATATCCATCATCTTTAACAATTACATAACCTTTTAATGATATTTATTGAAATTGTAACAATATAAATATAATAACCACGGCTTAACTAATTAATAGGTAGTATTATCAGAAAACCATTTCAAAAGCGCAAGCAAGAGCTTGCTCGCATAAATTTTAAGATTCGCGCTGAGGAGGTGCGAGTTATAGACGCTGATAGCGGCGATATGCTTGGCGTAATGAGTGTAGAAGATGGCGTAAAAGCTGCCCGCGCTAAAGGTGTTGATTTGGTTGAGGTATCACCTAATGCTAAGCCTCCGGTTTGTAAGTTACTAGATTACGGTAAATTTAAGTACGAAACCCAAAAGAAAAAGAACGAGGCTAAAAAAAGCCAAAAAGTAGTGAAGTTAAAAGAGATCAAGCTACGCCCTAATGTAGATAAACATGATTTAGACTTTAAGAAAAAGGCTATCGAGAAGTTTTTAAAAAACGGTGACAAAGTAAAGGTAACAATGCGTTTTAGAGGGCGCGAGATGTTACATACCAACCTAGGCCTAGATTTACTAAAAGCCGTAGCAGAGGAATACTCTGAAATTGGTAAAATTGACCACCACCCTAAGCTAGAAAATCGCCAAATGATAATGGTACTTAGCCCGGTTAGCGGTAAGTAAGTAGTGGATAACTACTTAAACTCCACCTTTATCACCTCGTAATCTACCACTCCGCCTGGGGTAAATACCTCTACTGCATCGCCCTCATCCTTACCTAATATGCTACGTGCTATTGGGCTGGTGTTTGCTATACGGCCTGCATCTATATCAGCCTCGTACTCGCTAACTATTTGGTAAGTTTTTTGCTCTTCTGTATCTAAGTTTTCTAGTGTTACGGTTGCACCAAAAATAACAGTATCACCACTTAAACTACTTACATCTATTATATCAGCACGGCTAATACGGGCCTCTAAATCTTGGATGCGCCCTTCTGTAAAGCCTTGCTCCTCCCGAGCTGCTTTGTACTCGGCGTTTTCTTTTAAATCTCCATGTTCACGTGCAACTGCAATATCATTTGTTATGCGCGGGCGTTCCACCATTTTAAGGTGCTTTAGCTCCTCCTCTAATTTTGTAAAACCAGTTTTGGTGATTGCAAGTTTTTCCATAAGCCTTTAACTATAAAATATGAGTACCGATTCTACACAATCTTTACAAAGTGTCCAATCGGCAGCTGGGTATTTATGGCAATTTCGTGATTGTACAGAGCGCGATGTACTAACTCTACAACAAAAACTAGGAGTTAGTGAGATAATAGCCCGTATATTATTAGGACGCGGGATAGATTTACAAACTGCACCCAACTACCTAGAGCCCAAGCTAAAAAATGCTATGCCGGATCCGTTTCATTACCTGGATATGCAAAGAGCTGTAGAGCGCCTAACTCAAGCTATAAATGATAATGAGAAAATCGCTATTTTTGGTGATTACGATGTAGATGGCGCCACCTCATCTGCCCTTTTAAAACGTTATTTTGATCAACTAAATATACAAACGCAAATCCACATACCGGATAGAATTGAGGAGGGTTATGGCCCTAACGAGCAAGCTATCCAAAAACTCTACAACGATGGCTGTAAAATATTAATAACAGTAGATTGTGGCACAGTAAGTTATGGCCCGCTAGAATATGCCGCAAAAATTGGTTTTGATACTATAGTGGTGGATCACCATATAGGCGGCGATACTTTACCCGATGCAGTTGCCGTAATTAACCCCAACCGCAAGGATGAAACTACTAAATATAATAATTTAGCTGCAGTAGGTGTATGTTTTATGCTGCTAGCTGCACTTACCAAACATTTACGCGAGCAAGGGCATTTTAATAATGCTAATGAGCCCAGCTTAATTAACCTGCTAGATTTAGTAGCGCTAGGCACAGTATGCGATGTAATGCAGCTAACCGGGGTTAACCGTGCCTTTGTTACGCAAGGGCTAAAGGTTATGCAAAAGCGCCAAAATATCGGCATAGCAGAGCTTATAAAAACCGCCTATAGCGAGGGCCCGCTAGAGTGCTACCATTTAGGCTTTGTGCTAGGCCCACGCATTAATGCAGGCGGGCGTGTTGGTAAGGCAGATTTAGGTAGTAAGCTACTAACTACCAACGATGGTAAAGAGGCTGCAATAATAGCCGAGCAACTAAACCAATATAACCAAGAGCGCCAAGCAATAGAGCACCACGTGCTAGAGCAAGCCATGGAGCAAGCTGAAACTCAGCAGCATTTACCAGTTATAATGTGCATAGGTGAGGGCTGGCATCCAGGCATAGTAGGTATTGTAGCAAGTAGAGTTAAAGAAAAGTTCTATAAACCTACTGCTGTTATCAGCCTGGAGGATGGCATCTGCAAAGCATCTAGCCGTAGTATTACCGGGGTGGATTTAGGCACCGCTATAGCCAATGCAAAGGCTGCTGATTTACTTATAGCAGGTGGCGGGCATGCAATGGCAGCCGGCTTTACGTATGAGCATAGCAAGCATCAACAATTGCATGATTACCTAATAAATAACTTACAAAAACAAGTTGAGCAAAATAGCGATAAAATACTAAAGCTAGATGCTAAAACAAGTGTAGGCGCATTAAATGAGGCCACGCTGGATGAAATTGAGCGCGCAAAACCATTTGGTAATGGTAATAGCGAGCCACGTTTTTACGTAAGCAAAGCACGCTTAGTAATGGTGCAAGTGTTAAAAGATAAACATATAAAATGTATTTTTGATGGCGGCATTACTGGCACTAAACATCGCTGCTATGCAATGAGCTTTAATAGTATAGGCACTAAAATGGGTGACTTATTGCAAAACGGCAAAGGCAAAAGCTTTAACCTAGCAGTACGCCTAAAAGCCAACCACTGGAATGGCCGGCGAAGGGCAGATGTAATGCTAGATGATTTAGTGCTGAGCGACTAAACCAACCTTATAATCTGCACATCTGCTAGTATGGTATCCATATTATTTAGCTTAGTAATAGTATCCTGCATTATTACTTCATTTACTTTGCTAGTAATAATTACAACTTCAGCGTTACCATCGGCTTTTGGCTGCAATATCTCTTCTACTGATATGCTATTAGCTTGTAATACATTAGTGATGTTTGCTAATACGCCAGTCTCATCAGCTGTTGTTAAGCGTATGTAATAATTATGGCTTGTATCAGCAAAATTAGCAAAACTGCCATCAACCAGTTTATCTTCTGGTATACCAAATGCATCACTACCACGCTCTTGCGCAATATCTATAATATCTGCAACCACAGCGCTAGCAGTTGGCCCCTGACCTGCACCTGCACCTATATATGTAGTTGGCCCTAGTGGCTCAGCTACTACAGTTACCGCATTATCCGCCCCATTAATGGCCGCTAGTGGGTGGCTAACAGGCACTAAGCATGGGTAAACAGCCTGGCTTACTAGATTGTCATTTTTACTAGTTACACCTAATAACCTTATTTTATAACCAAGCTCGGCCGCATATTGGATATCTTTATAAGTAATATTAGTAATGCCGTAAGTAGTTAACGTAGTTAAGCTTGGCTTAACTCCAAATGCTAGGGCTGTTAATATCGCTAATTTATGGCTAGCGTCTATCCCCTCTATATCAAATGTTGGGTCAGCCTCGGCATAGCCTTTATCTTGAGCATCTTTTAATATATCAGCAAAATCAGCACCTGTACGCTCTATCTCAGTTAATATATAATTACACGTACCATTTAATATACCCGATATCTGGCTAATATTATTACCAACCAAACATTCACGTACTGCTTTAATAATTGGTATGCCGCCCGCAACACTTGCTTCAAACGCTAATATGGCATTATTAGCCTCTGCTAAAGCTGCTAGCTGGACGCCGTGTTCGGCTATCATGGCCTTATTAGCTGTTACAAAATGCTTACCCGCACTTAATGCTGCTTTTGCTAAATTATAAGCGCTATCAGTGCCACCTATTAGCTCAACCACACAATCACAATCTGTAGCTATATCATTAATGTCATCAGCCCAGCTGTAGTTATTAATATTAATCTCACGCTGCTTATTTTTGGTACGCGCATGGATTTTATTAATTTTAATAGTATCAGCAAATTTGCTTTCTAATATCTTAATTACACCCTGCCCTACTGTGCCTAACCCGGCTATGTTTATTACTAATTTACTCATAACGAACATATTTAATGTAAAACTTTCAATACTGACATAATTTTTTTGTATTTCGTCATATATCTGTCATAAGAATTTAGTAAACATGCGCTACTATTAATATTATGAGAGACCAAAGCCACCAATGTAGCCCTAAACTCAGCAAAAACTTGCGCCAACTTTTAAAAAATGAAGATGGCGTAGCACTGATTGAGTTTGGTATAATAGCACTACCATTTATAATGCTACTATACATGGTATTTGAGGTAGCATTTATCTATTATGGCCGCTCATTAATGAATGTTGCTATGCAACGTGCAGTAAACCTTGCTACAGTGGGTTGTGAACGTACGGATTGCACACCTGAATGTTTTGATAACACCACCGGTGAGCTAAAAAGTGGTGACGAATGTTTTACAACAGGGCATACAATTTGGGGCTTTTCAGGCGTTACAGCTGCAATGTTAGCAGATGAAATGTATAATGCGACCTCCGGCCTTATTGATTTTAAGAAGAAAGCTTTGGACGGCACCCCACGTGGATGCCTAATGGCGGTGACTCATGATAGATTTGGTAACGCATCACCAGCTTTTGACATGGGTGGTGCTGGCGATATGGTTGGATATTATATGAACTATAAATGGCCAATATTAGGCCCTGCACAAGGTATACAAGAGCTATTAGGAGTAAATGACAGCTTTTTAACATCGCCTGTATCGATGGTAGTCCGTAATGAGTCTTATGATATTAAAATTGGTACAACTAGCGTTGCTAGCAACTTAATAAAACGTGGAATTGATCAAGAGGCGTATAATTTGGGGCTAGGCAATAACTCAGATTACCCAGCTAATACATATTGTGGAGTTCCATATAACTAAAAATTATAATGATGAAAAAAAATTTAACAGATTTACTTAAAAGTCAAGAGGGCTCAATAATTATTGAGGCAGCCTTTGCAATGCCACTTTTAATAATGTTTTTATTAGTAATAGTAGAGGTAGGTAATGCGTATCGTATTAATGAACGTGTAAATCAAACCGCCAATGATATATCCGACTTATTAGCAAAAGTTAGTTTTTGGATACCTGTTGGTAGTAATGGCCAAGTTAATTTAAGCGGCGAAATTGCTAGTGAAAACAGACAGATAATGCAAAATTATGTTCGATCCATTGCATACCCTTATAATATAAAAGCAAGTGTAGCTTATTGTACACGCAATACTAATGGTACTATTAAAGATGAAATTAGCACAAGTAGTTTAAGTACTGGCTCTACGTTTGGCAACATCCATCCAGCAGCTGTAAATATGGTTGTATCTAACAACCCTGCTACGCTTTGTGAGGTACCAACAGCGGCAGAAGTACCTAATGCAAGCTGTGCAGATTATAGTCTTAACATACTAAATAAGCCTGGGTTAGTTGTGGTTGCTGGTTGTAAGATGAAGAGCATCTTTGGAATAAGCAGCTTTTTTAGTTTAGAACTAAATTATGACGATGATATTTTTAAGAAAACAAAACAAGCTCGTTTTCAAAGCGATTTTGTAAACCAAATAATGTACCCTTAATATATAAAGGCGCACATTTATTAACTTTTAATTACAAGTATCAGTGGACACTTGTAAACAAAAGTTAACTATTTTATATAGTAAGCTTGATATAAAAATGATCAACAGTATAGGTGTATAAAATGCAAATAAATAAAACAATGGTAAATAAAATGGAAACAAGGCAAAATAGAGGTATCTTTGGCCTACTTAAAGATGACAGCGGAAACGTAGCCATGATGGCGGGTTTCTTTATAGCTACAATAGCTATCTTGCTATCTGTATTTATGACAGGTGGTCAAAGTAAGGTAGCCTATGAATACCAAGATTACGAAGCCGATTTACACAAATGTGGTGACATTGCATCTCATGAGTTTGTACGCTGGTACATTGGCCGTGTAGCTGGTGAGCGCTTAGATTGTGAGTGTGACGAGCTAAAACCAGGCTCATGTAATATGCTTTGTACTGGTGAAATTGAAACCGTTGAACAAGCTTTAACTGAAATCGGTAAATTTTGTGGTGAGATGATAGAATCATCTGGTGAACACCGCACATTTGCTGGCGTTGGTGGAACAACCAAAACTACTGATACTGGTAGCTTTACTATAGCACCTCCAGCAATAGTTGAATTTACTCATAACGGTCTAGTTGTAAATGCATTACGCTTAAACTTAGGCTTTCCACAAGATAAGCAAGGCCAACAGTTTTCTAACGTTTGTAATGGTTCAGAAGTAGATAGTAGCGGTGATATAAAAGATACTAACTGTCAAACAGTAGCCGGTGAATGGTTTGTTAGATATGCCGAGTATAAGTGTGATCCTGATGCTCCAAACTCTGCGTGTCCACCACCACCAAATTGCGAAGAAGGTAATGAATGTCCTTCTAGTCTACGTCCATTAGTACATTTTATGTTTGATGCTTCTGGCCAATATAAAGAGTTTGCCACTGAAAATGTAGATTTTAGTGATACGATTGATAATGCAAAAAACATCTTAGAAAGCGTATTCAAAGTTGATTTATCGCAAACAGCTGTAGGCCATGGCTTATATGGTCAGCAACTAGTATGTACTAATGGTACTTGTGGTTGTACAGTTAATAACAAACAAGATGGTACTTCTATAGCAACAGCTAAACCTTTAAATGCCGATTTTAGTGGTTGTATTTACTCAGCTAATGATGAAATAGAGCCAGATGAGAGCATTGTAGATACTCGTTACCCAGATCAACATCGTATTAAAGATTTTGAGTATATGTACGGCCAACGTAAAGGCTTGGCATGCTCATTAGGGCATAAAACAACCGCTGTTTATGAAATAAATCCTACAGGTGACTTTTGCTATAATAAAAATAGCGAAGTAGCAAAAACAGGGCAATGTGCTACATGGATGGGTAGTCCTGGAGATGACGACTACGGATGTAAATCCGATAGTCAAGATAGTCATGGCTATTATGCTGATCATTATTGTGATGGTCGAGGCATAGGAGAGGGGAAAGATGGTTTTTGTGGCTGTAGTGGTCCAATAGGTAATAACCCTGGAGATGGCTATGGAGATTGGTACAATTATGACTACTGTTATGAGAAGCAAAATTACGTACATGTAAACTGGTATGAAGCATGCCCATACAAGGTTGTAGAACCAATAGCTGAAGATGGTGACTTTAGTGATGCCTATAGCTGCCAGACTAAAACTGAAGATGGTGGCTCAACAACTGCTAATGGCCAAGCTTGTGATGATGGTAGCGGCAGCTACGGCGTCACTATAAACAACCCTGATGTAGTTTCGTGTGGCAATGGTCAATCTGCCTGTGAGGTGATGAGAGAACTAGAGTTTGAACCTATAGTCAGTGTACGTTTTGTGCATAAAGCCACAGGTGAAGAAGTAATCTGCGAGGAGACTAACGCAGAAGGTGGTGAGGTTACAAATTTACACCATGAAATCGGTAGTTTAGGATCAGCAGATATCTCTAACTGGGAATGGGAATGTAAAAAACCTACAGACTATAATGCTAAATACGTTATGAGGGATAGCTCATGTGGTCCTAAATGCCCGACTACCCCAACAACAACCAAACGACAAAAATGTTATGTAAAAGGTTGCAAGAGAGATAATACCGATACAGCTAAGTGCGATGCCCCATTAGGTGCATATGATGTATATGCAGAGGTAAAAGGAGGGGCTGGCCATAAATCTGGTGTAACTCTAGGTAGTAATGTTGCCATAGGTGAAAACTATGATCTTATACCAGAACCAGGCAATGTATCTTGTGACAAAGGTAATTGTGTAGGTGGTTATGAGAACTCAGATAAAACCTGTACTGGCCGCGCATACAAAAATACTGGTAAGCTCGTTACTGGTGTGAGTTATCACCCCATGGCATCACCTGTACAACCAGCGTTTTCTAATTTGAGTGTGGAAGGCTTCCAGCCAGGCCCAGATGCTAATGTAGTTGCAGATAGCATAGTCCGCGGTCAAGGTAGTAGCGATAAAGGTTACGGTACTTATCTATTGGAAAGAAATCTAACCTACGGCGATAAAGAGCAAAAAATTGGAGAATTCTATTTACACGGTTTAAAATGTCCGCAAACCTTAAACGCTGAGCCAATTGAAGAGGTAGGTGTAGGTCAAGGTACATGGGATAGTGCTAATGAAATGTATAATAACATTCTGGATGGTACTTACCGTATCTTTGATAGAGGTCATGAAGCTCTAGCTACTTGTCAGGCGATGTCTTGCTCACTGAATGCACTAATTGCATATTGTCAAGAAAACGACTGTGTTGGTAATAACATAGCTCCTATCTTTATCATGCACTTAGAGGTACCAGAGTGGCACACAGTATGTGAAGAAGGCAGTGGTAAAGTTTCTACCTTTGGTAGTAAGCTATTTAGCTCTGACTCTGTAGAGATAACCTCAGCCCCAGCAGGAGCAGAAGGCCGTGTAACTAGGTGGAACGCATATGCTAACAGCGCCGGTGGTGTACCAGGTGTATTTGAAGGTGTAAACGGTGCTAACGATAGTGCTAATCGCCTAGATACTGTATACTGTTCTAACGAAGATGAATTTGTTACAGGTGTGGAAGGTAAAGTAGCAGAATGCTTAAAAAGCCAAGTACAACGTGCTATAGCTAACGGTATTGTAATCTTCCCTCATATCTATGGCGGTACAGCTGAAGATAGACAAAAACTATGCTCTATCATGTCAGGCAATTGTGTAGCTAACCAAGATGTATCTAATGATGCTGCACTATATTGTGGTGATGATTGTACTGCTGATGAGAAGCAACAAGCTCAGGCTAATGCGATAGCTAACTTTGTTTACAGGCTAGTAAAAGAGTTCTACCCTGAAACAGGTAGCCTAATCAAAACTGGCCCTAACGATGGTGGCGAAGGTAAGAAAGTTATCAAGCTTTCTACCCAGTTTTAAAATCAGGTAAGCAAACCAAACTCAAAGGCCCGGCTAATTTGTCGGGCTTTTTTGTTTGTGTAATAATTATGGCTGTTTGCGTATGTATGTATAGTTAATACGGTTAATTTTGGTATATTTGCAGCCACATAAAATTCCAATAGGCGCTGGACACAAGGCAATAGTTTATTGCCTAAAAAGATAACCGCCTAATTATACAACAAATTGCTATTTCTACTTCCCCCTACTCTGGCAAAAATACAACTTGCGATTAACGATCTGTTTATTTTAATAAATTATATTGAACTCAAATAAATGTATCTTTTAGATACGTGTAACTAACAAGGCAAAATAATGAGCCAAAATAAAGAACGATACGCAAGTATAGATAATATACATATCAATGCCGCTATTAACGGTATGTACCGCTTTTCTAGTGAAAGAGAGGCCATTGAAAAACTACAATATTTTAAATCACAATTTACTACTTCTAAAAAGCTAGCAGATGAGTCTCCCCCTCGTGAATGTGTGCTACTTTGGATAAAAGATTACGAGGTAGACGCTAAGCAAGATCGTGATGGATATTTAGGTAATTATGCGTTTTTTACCTATGAGCAATTAGAGGATAATAATTACACAATCACCACAACAAAACTAAATATAGATTTAAAACGCCACCCACGCCGCAAGCGCCCTAAGGCTAACATGCCCAATTGGGGACACCCTATTTTGCGTAGCGTTAAAAAAGGTAAAGTTTACCCTACTATAGATGCTGTAACCGAAGAGTTACAAAAACTACATATGGAGTATCCAACCACTAGTGTACCTGCCCAAAATAAGATTTACGTAATGATTTATGGACGTCGTGATAACCCTAAAAACCCTGTACAAAAATACGTATTAGAAATTGCCTCTGTGCAAGGAGGTGGTTTTAAAATTGATTATTACGCTAATGAATATGAGGCCCCTGATAAAACAACTCCAAAAACTACCACAGAAACTAAAAAAGAAGAACCTATGGGACACTTTGCAAGTATGGTAGCAGCAAAACGCAATAAACGCACACCTATTGTCAATACAGATGAAGGTGACAGTGACAGCTAAAGTTGACTAACCACCTTATTGCCCATCTCTTCACAACCTATTAATGTGCAATTGTCACTCATAATATCTGCTGTACGATAACCTTTAGCTAAAACAGTTTTAACTGCATTTTCTATCGCATCTGCTTTATTAGCATCGTTAAAGCTATACCTAAATAACATGGCTAAACTTAGTATAGTTGCTAGCGGGTTAGCTTTATCTTGCCCAGCAATATCAGGGGCAGAGCCATGCACGGGCTCATATAAAGCTGGCTGTTTACCTTGTGCATCAGCACTGCCTAAACTAGCGCTTGGTAACATACCAAGTGAGCCTGTTAGCATTGCCGCACAATCAGATAATATATCACCAAACATGTTGGTTGTAACCATTACATCAAACTGCTTAGGGTTACGCACAAGCTGCATGGCTGCGTTATCAACATACATATGGCTAAGCTCTACATCGCTATAATTTTTAGCCTCATGCTCTACCTCTTCGCGCCATAATATCGTGGCCTCTAAAACATTAGCTTTATCTACACTGCATAATTTACCATTACGTTTTTGTGCTAGCTCTAGCGCTACTTTGGCAATACGCTTTACCTCACTAGTTATGTATACAAGCGTGTTATAGCCTTTGCGTTGCCCATCTGGTAGATCGTCAATACCGCGTGGGCCACCAAAATATATACCGCCTGTTAGCTCACGCACAATAAGTATATCAAGGCCAGATACTACCTCATGTTTTAAAGTACTAGCTGCTGCTAGCTCATCAAATACTAAAGCGGGGCGTAAATTAGCAAATAAACCTAAATTTTTACGTATCGCTAATAACCCACGCTCTGGCTTTAAACTAAAATCTATATTATCCCATTTAGGGCCACCTACTGCACCTAGTAATATAGCATCTGCAGCTTTTGCTTTTGCATCGGTCTCATCCGGGTATGGTGTACCATGATTATCATAACCTATACCTCCTATGTCAGCATAATCTAAGTTATAACCACCAAAATGATCTAAAATTTTTACTGCTTGTTTAGTAACCTCTGGCCCAATGCCATCACCAGGTAAAATAAGTATATTTTGCATAAATGGAGTTATAAGATATTAATTGCCTGAAACAACTAAATAATCTAACCATATTGCTATGGCAATTACTGAGCAACAATTACAAGATATAAACGAGGCACGCACCATAACAGGCACTACTATCCGCCCTACTGTTAATGAGTTGGAGGATATATTACTAAAACCCATAAAAGTGCTAGATCACGGCTTTATTCGCGTTATTGATTATATGGGTGATGATAACGCAATAGTACAAGCTGCCCGTGTAAGCTACGGTAAAGGTACTAAAAAAGTTAACCAAGATAAGGGCTTAATTGCATATTTACTGCGCCATTATCATAGTACTCCGTTTGAAATGTGTGAGATTAAGCTACACATTAAATTACCAATATTTATCGCACGCCAATGGATTAGACACCGCACTGCTAATGTTAATGAATACTCAGCCAGGTACAGCATATTAGGTAAAGAGTTTTATACCCCAGCGCCAGAGCAACTAGCAGCACAAAGCAAAGCCAACCATCAAGGCCGCGATAAGGCCCTAACAGGCGAGGAATCTGCCCGCGTATTAGAGCTACTAAAACAAGATAGCGAACAAACCTACAAGCATTATGAGGAGATGCTAAATGAGGACGAGCAAGGTAATATAATTGATGAAAGTAAAGATGGCCTAGCCCGTGAGCTAGCCCGCATGAATCTTACACTAAACTATTATACTGAGTGGTACTGGAAGATAGATCTACACAATTTTATGCATTTTTTGCGTTTACGTGCAGATGACCATGCTCAGTACGAAATACAAGTATATGCTAAAGCAATGCTAGATGTATTAAAACGCTGGGTACCATTTACATATGAGGCATTTATGGATTACCGTGTAGGTGGATATAACCTATCACAAAAAGCTTTAGAGGCCGTACAGAAGATGGTAAAAGGCAGTGATTTAGATTTATCTGATAGCGGTATGAGCAAGCGTGAAATAATAGAACTGCAAGCAGCTTTGGGCATGTAAAGCCTTAAACTTTTAAGTTTTACACTCGACAAAACACCTATAAAAAAGCTATAAACTCTGGCGAAAATATTAAAAAGCGAGAACCGGAGCGCACATGTATTTAACATACCTGAGCACCGTATCGCAGATTTTTGATATTTGCAGACGAGTATAGAGCTTTTTTATAGGTGTTTGGCCCGTGTGGTGAAATTGGTAGACGCGGTGGATTCAAAATCCACTTCCTAACGGAGTGGGGGTTCAAGTCCCTCCACGGGCACCATATATACATTTTTTAGCGTCCAAGCAAATCCAGTAAAAAGCCTAAAACCCCCACAATCCTTAGCTTTAGCGGCCAACTGCATCCAGCCAAGTCCATTGACAGCAAATAAATAGAATGTATAAAATAATGTATACAATGTATAAAAAATGAGCAAGCACGGAAAAGGGGAAATCACAACCGTAACAGAGTTACTAAATGCCAAGCCTGGTGATAAGATAGCTTGTGGTGGCGGATTGCTGCTGGATGTGTCACCCAAAGGCAAGAAAACTTTTAGGTTAAGGTATAAAATAGGTAGCAAGCAGGCAATTTATACAATTGGCAGCTTTAGCAATGAAAAAGACAAACCTGGTACATATACCTTAAGTGATGCACGTGCTGAACGTAATAGGCTTAAAGAAAAAATAGCCAGTGGCTATAACCCCAGCCTAGAGCGTAAAAAAGATAAGCTCGCACTTAATGAGAGAATTGACAATAGCTTTGAGGCAGTGACGCGTAGGTGGTATGAGTATAAAAAGGGTAAACGTAGTGATACCACCAATAAAAGTAACCTACAAAGGTTTGAGAGGCATGCATTTAAAGTACTAGGCTTTATGCCTATTGCGGAGATTAACGCAGCGCATTTATACACCTTTTTTGAAAATATAAGCCACCTATCAGCAACTGCACGTAAGGTAAGTAAGGAAATGAAGCAAATTTTCTCATTTGGTATTAGGCACGGGCTTATAAAACGCAACCCAATATCAGATATTGTAATGCGAGATATACTTGGCGAGAGTAAAGAGGAAAACTTACCACATTTAATAGAAAGTGAACTGCCAACCTTTTTTGAAGCTGTGTATAGCAAAGAGCACAGTTACGTGCCGTTACTAGGCCTACATATTGCTGCTATTACATTTGTTAGGCACAAAACCTTGCGTAATTTAAAGTGGGAGTATTTTGATTTTGATAACCAGCAACTCATAATACCACCTGAGCTAATGAAAATTAAAAAACCACATATTATACCTATGCCAACTCAGTTGCTTAAAGTTTTAGATAAACTAAAGGCTATAAACGGTAATAGTGAACTTTTGTTCCCGTCATATGGCAAGGAAGGAATAATAAGCGAACACCCAATACTAAAAATTATCCACCGAGCAGGTTACAAAGGCAAAATGTGCGTACATGGCTGGAGGCATACGTTTTCAACCATTGCCAATGAAAGCATGAAATTTAACCCTGATGCAATTGAGATACAACAGCACCATGCAATTACATCAAATGTACGAGCTGTTTATAATAAAGCACAATATCTTGACGAGCGAACTAAGCTAATGCAATGGTGGGGCGGTAAATTAGAAGGGTTGGGGGCGAGGTTTTAGGATGATTGAGGAACAAGAAATATATTTTAATAATAATATAGAGGGCTTTGACTTTAATGAGTAAGAGATACCAGAATATATATCTTTACTACAACTTATTGCTTATGAGGCATACCGCATAAAACCTATAAACGTTAGCTATATTCAGGCAAATAAGGCCATAAAGGCAAAAATTAATAATGAATTACATACCTCAAAACAGACTCCTCAAATAATAGCTGTTCAACTTGAAAAGCTATTAGTAGATAAGAAATTAAACTTGTATTGTAAATTTGAGGATCAAATAAAAGACTTTAGACAATTAGAAGAGTATTTCTCAGATCCCCCTTTCTTTCTTCCTACAAAGGGAGATATTTTAGAATTAAATGAATTTGGTGCAAATTTTATGCTTGATGGTTCTTATGACGAACCTGATTTTAACTGCAATATGGATACTTATTACCTCTGTAAAGAAGGTAAGATTGTAAAAAAGTATAAAAGCTAAGCTTATTTACCTAGTCAACCTGTCAACCGCCCCTAGAGGAAGTTGACGGGTTGACGGTATTACGAATAATAAAATTAATAATAAAAATTATGCAAGAAACAAACTACAAACTACGTGAAGATAAAAAGCAGCTAGTAACATTGCTAACCTGCTTAAAACATAACCAAACAGTGATTGCGCAAGTATTAGGTATTACAGAAAAAACTTTACGCAAACACTACAAAGAGGAGCTTATAAAAGGCAAACAGCTAAGAAAGGAGACAACGCCACCTGTTTGGAAGGATATTAAAGCCAAAAGCAGTTATGTTTCTTATGGTTGGGATACAGTGTTACCCCCCTTAGATTAAGGGAATAATTTATGCTAATTATGTTGTTTAGCACAAAAGTAGCATGGTTTTAGCATAGCTACTTACCGTTTTGCTTACGTATTATGGCGTGGCGATAAAATGAGTTAGAAAAAGGGTAAGCTTTTTACGTAAATTCGCTATTTTACGTCATGTTTTACGACGCCGCTAACGTGAGCCTTACCGTTTTAGTTTTTGCTTAATATTAGGCATTTTTACTAAACCTCTTGCCTTTATATGCGTACGCATATAATATATGAATATGAATAGAGAGGTAATTTGGTATAAAGATAGCCTTAAAAAAGCTAGCAAACTACCAGCTAAGGCCCGTAATGAGATGTTAGATGCTATACAGCTAGCAGCACTTGGCAAAAAGCATCCAAAGGCTAAGCCGCTTATAGGCATTAAAGCTATGGAAATTGCCATACGCTATAATAAAGATGCCTATAGGGGTATTTACACTCTTGAAGTAGCAAATAAGTTAGTGGTTGTAGATGTGTTTCAGAAAAAATCTAAAACTGGCATTAAAACCCCTAAGCGTGATTTAGATAGGATAAGAGCAAGAGTAACGGACATACTAAGAGATTTTGAATAATGGAGGCAAAAATGGATAGTAATAAATATACAGTAAGCAGCGGTAATGTATTTACCGATGTGGGTGATGCAGATGCACAGCGTAAACATAACCGTATTATATTGGCGGTACATATTGCTGATATAATATCTAATAGGGGCTACACCCAGGCACAAGCTGCACAATTGCTTGGCATACCGCAGCCAGAGGTAAGCAACCTGGTAAACCACAAGCTTGATAAATTTAGCTTTGAGCGCTTGCTCGGCCTATTACCTAAACTAGATAGAGAGGTAAATATAGTAGTAAAAAAGCCCAGCTCTGGTAGCCAGCCAGGCTTTAATCTGCAAATGGTTTAAAGCTCCCCTCGCTTGTGCTTAGCTATGGCCTCTTGTAGTTTGGTATCAAACTCATGGTTGTAGTTCATACTTACTGCTTCTGGGCCTGTTAGCTCGT
>Ga0163111_10000522_pt1 | contig 23058 bp, 21 predicted proteins | sample CRUFie1St18metaG_FD_109645 | JGI IMG/M metagenome (GOLD analysis project Ga0163111, IMG submission 109645) | Marine microbial communities from the Costa Rica Dome - CRUD Field 142mm St18 metaG | ecosystem: Environmental > Aquatic > Marine > Oceanic > Photic zone | place: Costa Rica: the Eastern... | reverse complement strand
TTTGTGTGGGAGTCTTATTTTTTACAGATGAGGGCATGTGGATTTCTGCCCTAATTTTTTTTGGTGTAGCTAATTATTTTTTTTCTGCGGGCAATATTTTATACGACAAAATACTGGTAAAGATAACAAGCCCTGACAGGTATTCAAAAATTTCAGGAATTGGTTACGCGTGGGGCTATTTTGGAGGTGGAATACTTTTTTTAATTAACGCCTTAATGTTTATGTTTTGGGAGAGTTTGTGGTTTGAAAACCCAAACGAAGCAACATTATTCGCTTTTTTAACAGTTTCTATATGGTGGTTTATATTTCTTCTTCCTTTAGCCATCACTTACCAAGATGAAAAGGTTGTACATGATGAAACCCAACGTAATATGATCTTGGAATCATTTAAGAAAATTTACCTAACAATAAAGTCCATATCTCAAAATAAAAAAATATTTTTATTTCTATTAGCATTTTTCTTATATATTGATGGAGTTCATACAGTAATGAGTTCAGCTGTTCTATATGCAAAATTATTACAACTAGATAATAGTGCAATTATTGTTGGTTTGTTGATCGTTCAATTTGTTGCATTCCCATTCACTATTATTTGGGCCTTCTTAGCAGAAAAATATAATGATAAGCTAGTTATCAATCTATCAATTATTATTTATATTGGAGTAATTTTATTTTCTCTTACTTTATCGAGCGCAATTGAGTTTTATATTCTTGCAGCTTTAGTTGGTAGTGTGCAAGGTGGCATACAAGCAAGCTCAAGATCTTTTTTTGCAACAATTATTCCAGCTGAAAGATCTGGAGAGTTTTTTGGTTTTTTCAATATGTTTGGTAAGGCTGGAGCTTTCATAGGCCCTACGCTTGTGGGAGTAGCATTGACTCCTGATAATATTCAGCTAGGATTGTTACCGGTTATTTTATTATTTGTTCTTGGTGGCGCTGTCTTATTAAAAGTAAAACATGAAACTATTTAGCAAAAAATCTATTATTTTTTATAGTGTATTAGGAGCCATCACTGCCTTCCTTATTGCACCTTTTATAAGAAGTTTCCTTGACCGTTCTGCAACAGTTGAGCTGCTTATTACAACAGCTATCATCATCCCTATGTATGCAATCATTACAAGGTTAGCAAAAAAATATCTTTAATTGTTTCTTAGCGTATCAAACAATAATTTTGGTTTATCTGTAATAATCCCATCAACATTGAGACTTATTAAATAATTAAAGGTCTCAACATCGTTAATAGTCCATACCATAATTTTTATTTTTTTGGACTTTAGATATTCCACAAATTTTTTAGTTACTATTTGCAAACCATAGTATTTCATTGGAACTTGTAAACAATCTCCTATTAGAGGACTATTAGTTAATTTGTATCTTGAAAGCAAAGTCTTAAATACTTCATTTGGACCCATTGATATACATAAGTTTGGTGAAATAGATCTCACGCGTTCTAATCTTTTACTGCTGAAGCTTGCAATACATACTCTATCAGATGAATTTGTCTTTTGAATAACATCTAAAGCTGATTCAACAACTTCATCAGTTTTAAAATCTATTTGAAATGATAGTTCAGGAAATTTATTTAATGTATCTTCAAGACGAGGAATTTTATAATTTTCAAATATAGTTATATTATCAATTTCATCACTTTTCAATGAATCAAATTTTTTTGATATATTACAAATTCTTTTAAGATCATTATCATGAAATATATACGGTATTCCATCTGAAGATATCTGGACATCTGTCTCAATAAATTTACAGCCTAATGATTTTGAATACTCAAAAGACTCAAGTGTATTTTCAAATGATTCATCTGCACCGCCTCTGTGAGCAAGAACTGCCAGCCCCTCATAATCCAGATATGTCTTCATTAATCGATATTGTATACACAATTAATGTAAAATATATCTAAAATATTTTCTTCAAAGTCGCAAAGTGAATAAATTCGATTCTATAAGGCCTTATCATGACAGTGAAGTTAATTCAGTTTTAATAGAATTAACTAAAAACAGAAGGTTCTTAAAAATGTTAATGCAAACAGGTAAATATAAGAATATTAAATATTTACCATTTTCTAGAAATTTTCTTAGCATGATCCTTAAATCTAAAATAAAGAATATTCATGATATTAGCTCTTACCAAAATTTGTTTGAAAGTATAGTTAGTAACGTTATTGATAAATCTGTAAATAATTTTTCTGTATCTGGTATTGAAAATTTAGACAAAGATAAAGGTTACTTGTTTATTTCAAATCACAGGGATATCACCTTAGATTCAGCATTTTTAAATTTATTTCTTCATCAAAAAGGCTATCAGACTACATTTAACGCTGTTGGTAATAACTTAATGGAAGAAAAATGGGCCTCTGATCTAATGAGGCTTAACAAAAGCTTTATCATTGATAGAAGCGATAAGTCAAAAAGAGATATTTATAAGAGCTTGAATCTTGCATCAGAATTTATATTTGATTCTATTACCAATAAAAATAAATCAGTCTGGATTGCTCAGAAGCAGGGTAGATCAAAGGATGGAAATGATTATACAGACCCATCAGTTATAAAAATGATACATCTTACTGCAAGGAAGAAATACTCTATTGATGGCTATTTAAATAAACTCAATATAATTCCAGTATCAATATCTTATGAAAAAGATCCAAATGATCTTCTTAAAGCAAAAGAGCTCTATTTAACAGACTTAAATAAGAATTATGTTAAAGAACCCAAAGAGGATCTTTTAAGCATTGAAGAGGGTATAAGAGGTGATAAAGGCAATGTACATATCTCTATAGGGTCATCAATGATATTTGAAAACGATTCATATGAAAAATGTGCTGAACAAATTACCTCTATTATAAAAAAATTATATATGTTGCATCCTACAAACTATGCTGCAGCAATTCTTCAAGGTAAAAATATTGCACCAAATGATTATTCTAAAAATGCCTTAGACGAAGCGGTTAGATATTTAGATAAAAGAATAAAGAATGTGCCAGAAGATATGCAGCCATACCTTTTAAATCAATATAGCAATATCGTTAATTTAAAATAGATAAAGGCAACGCTGATATATTTTGTAACAACTTTTTATAAGTTTTCAAAATTTATTTATGCATTACCTTTAACTAATAATTTTTATAAGCTGTAACCTTGTTCATTATGTTCATGAACATCTAATCCTTCCTCTTCTGCTTCTGCAGACACTCTGACTGAAGAGAATAAGCTCATAACTTTTAAAATTATATATGTAGCAACTGTAGTCCATGATCCTATTATGAGAATACCTTTTAATTGAACTATAAGCTGAGCTACAACGCTAGGCTCTGAAATTCCAGCTGAACCAGATCCTAAAAATCCATCAGGAGAGCCAATTAAGGCTAACAATACAATTCCTAACATTCCTCCAACACCATGTACTGGAAAAACATCTAATGAATCATCAATTTCAAAAAATGATTTAACGACTTGAGTTGCGTAGAAACATACAGATCCAGCTAATAATCCTATTAATATTGCACCCGCAGGCCCTACGGTACCAGATGCAGGTGTAATAGTAGCTAGGCCTGCAACCATGCCAGTTGCTACTCCAATCATGGTGGCCTTTCCTGATTTTATCCACTCAATTGCCATCCAAGTAAGGGCGCCTACAGATGCACTTATATGTGTGACTAACATTGCCATACCTGCTGAACTATCGGCGGCAACCGCACTTCCAGCGTTAAAACCAAACCAACCTACCCAAAGCATAGACGCCCCTATCATAACCATGGTTCTATTATGAGGTGGAAGAGGTGAATGACTAAAACCTTTTCTTTTACCAAGGAATATAGCAGCTACTAACGCACCTAGACCACAAGTTGTATGTACAACTAAGCCTCCTGCAAAATCTATTACACCGCTTTCTCCATCTTGTCCTATTGATGAAAGATATCCACCTCCCCAAACCATATGACATGCTGGTAGGTAAACCAGAGAAAACCAGACTACTGAGAAGATACACATTGCTGAGAATTTCATTCTTTCTGCAAATGCTCCGACAACTAATGCTGGAGTAATAATTGCAAAGGTCATTTGAAAAGTTATAAATACTGATTCAGGAAGAGTTCCCATCATAGAATCTCTATTGACACCGTTTAAGAATAAGGCACTTAGATCGCCTATAAATGCACCCGTTCCTTTAAAAGCCAGACTATAACCATAAATAACCCAGCATACTGAGATTAAACAAGCTATTGTAAAACATTGCATTAAAACAGATAAAACATTTTTTGACCTCACTAAACCACCATAAAATAGTGCCAAACCCGGTAATGTCATAAACAGGACCAAAGCTGTTGAAGTTAAAATCCAAGAAGTATCACCTGAACTTAGTTCTTCTGATAATACAATTGGCATAAATAGTAATAATCCAAACCCAAATAAAATTTTATTAAACATATTAATCTCCTATTAAATTGCCTCAGATCCGGTTTCGCCAGTTCTAATTCTGATAACGTCATCAACGCTAGTTATAAATATTTTTCCATCACCAATTTTTCCGGTATTTGCCGTATTAGAAATGACATTGATTACATTCTCCAAATTAGAATCTTCAATAAGAATATCAATTTTAATTTTTGGTAATGTATCAACAGAGTATTCAGAACCTCTGTACATTTCGGTATGTCCTTTTTGCCTTCCGTAACCCTTGACTTCCGTAATAGTTAAACCTTCAATACCTGCGGCAATGAGAGACTCTCTTACTTCTTGAAGTTTAAATGGTTTTATTATTGCGCTTACTAATTTCATTTTATACTTACAGGTTGGCTGAAATTGTAAGGATCAATGCTTCTTCGTCAGCACCATAACCCTCGTCAGAAAAATCTGAATATTTAAATACACAATCAAAAGATCCACATATGAAACCATATGAGATACCAAAATTGTTACCATAATCATCGTATTGACCATAAGAAAATTCCAATTTACCTATTTCATATGTCAACTCTTTATAGTCTGGGGCACCATCTTGACCAAAAGCAAAATTTATACCTAAATCACTCATCATTAACCCAATATAGATTTCTTTAAAATCTAATTCAGCTTTATTATTTGGATAATCATACGAAATGTAGCCAAAATCTATGCTTAGTTGATCTTTATCAAATCCATAGCCAAAGTAATAATCTAGCTCATTACCAGCACCATCATTAAAATTAACATTTGAACCCCAAATACCTGCATAAAAACCACCATCAGAAGCATAATCAAAACCACCTTGAATAGCTGGTCCATCAGACTGAGTCATACCTCTCCAAACATAATCAGTAGCAAAACTCACATTTGCATCAACAGAACCAAAAGAGGGTAATGAAGTCAACGCCATTAAAAACAATAATCTTTTCATTAATTTCTCCAATAAATTTATTTAATATATATTTATGTATGCAATTATCATGCCAAAAAAATTAATATTAATTTTTAACATATAAAGATATAATTTAACTTTCTTAAAAGGGGTATTTTATGGACTTAAAAGGCAAAGTTGCTTTAGTTACAGGTGGCGCATCAGGGCTTGGTCAAGCAACTGTAGAAGCTTTCGTGGCGAAAGGTGCAAAAGTAGTAATTCTAGACATTAATGAAGACAAAGCTAATGAAATAATAAAGAATCTTGGCGAGGATAATGTGCTGTTTATATCTACGAATATTATGGAAGAAGATCCTGTTGTTAACGCAATATCAGATATCAAAAATAAATTTGGTGGATTACATATTGCTGTAAATTGTGCAGGCACAGGATATCCCGGAAGAATATTGGGTAAAGAAGCTCCTCATCCTTTAGATGCTTTTAAATTTATAATTAATTTAAATTTAGTTGGAACATTCAATGTTATGAGACTTGCTGCAGAATTAATGGATAAAAATGAATCTGATGACAATGGTGAGAAAGGAGTAATAATTAACACAGCTTCTATTGCTGGCTATGAGGGACAAATCGGTCAATCTGCTTATAGCGCATCTAAAGCAGGCGTAATTGGTCTAACATTAACGGCAGCAAGAGATTTAGCAAGACATGCAGTAAGAGTTTGTACTATAGCACCAGGTATATTTGATACACCCCTAATGCAATTGGCTCCTGATAAAGTGAGAGAACCTTTATTAGAATCTACTCAATTTCCTCATAGATTTGGTAAACCCTATGAGTTTGCAGAGCTTGCTATTCATATCGTTGAAAACACTTATTTAAATGGAGAGACGATTAGGCTTGATTCTGCAATGAGAATGAAGCCTAGATAAATTACTGGACTGAAACCCAGTATGTAGCAGCAATCACTGCAACAATGATTAAGAACAATATGACTTTAGCATCGCTTTTGCTATCCATATTATCTTCTTTTGATTCATAGTACTCTTTGTAATCATCTTTCATAATTATTCTCCATGTTGAATCACAACTCTACCTATTTGATCGCCAGCTAAAATTTTATTAACTTCATTACCGATATTATCAATTTTAACTGTTTTCGTTTGATGAGTTAAATCTAATGACCATTGACTTGCTAACAGATTCCATAATTCAGTTTTTAGATTGAGAGATGATTCTGCTGAATCAATTCCTGATAATTGAATTCCTCTTAATATGAAAGGAAAAACAGATGAAGTAAACTTTATACCGCCTACATTACCACAACAGGAAACAACACCTTGGGGTGAAATCATTGAAATTATTTTTGATAACATTTCACCTCCAACAGTATCAACCGCAGCAGAGTAAATAGCTTTATCTAGAGGTTTGATAGGTTCAGACATGTATTTTTTTCTAGAAATAATTTTTGAAGCTCCCATTTTATTTAAGATATTAATTTCAGTCTCTTTTCCAGTGATAGCATCAACTTCAAAACCTAACTTAGATAATAAACCTATTGCAATTGAACCAACCCCACCTGTTGCTCCTGAAACCAATACTGGAAGATCAGCGGTAACATCGCCATCAACAATTTTTTTTACACATGCGGCTGCTGTAATACCGGCTGTTCCATAACTCATCGCGTTATGATGAGACAAATTAGTGGGTGATTTTAGAACCCATTTTTCTGGAAGATGAACAACTTCACCAAAGCCACCATTTTCAGCCATACCAATTTTATATCCTGTTGCAATTACATTATCTCCTTTTATGAATTTTGATGAAGAGGATTCTATGACCTCTCCAGCAACATCTATACCTGGTACAAATGGATAGGACTTTACAACTCCTTTTGCTCCAGAGGCTGCTAAAGCATCCTTAAAATTTAAAGATGAATTATGAACTCTTATAAGGACTTTTCCTTCTTCAAGTTTTGGAATAGTAAATTCTTTCACCGAGCCATGAAACACACCATCACTTTCCTCTACCATGAAAGCCTTATATTTCATCTTATTTTTCTGATAGATACTTCTCAGCATCAAGAGCGGCCATACAACCAAATCCTGCTGAAGTTACTGCTTGACGATATATTTGATCTGAGACATCTCCAGCAGCAAAAACACCTTCAACTGAGGAACTTGTAACAGATCCATTTAAACCAGATTTTATAATAATATAACCATTATCCATATCGAGCTGCCCATCAAATATTTCAGTATTAGGCTTATGACCTATGGCTATAAAAACGCCCATTACATCTCTGTGAATTTCATCACCCTGATTATCTAATTTAATACCAGAAACACCCATATCATTTCCAATAACTTCTTTTAATTGCGAATTCCATAAGATTTCAATGTTTCCAGCTTTTTCTTCTGCAAATATTCTATCTTGAAGTATTTTTTCAGCTCTCAACTCATCCCGCCTATGCACTAGATAAACTTTTGAACAAATCCTAGAAAGATATAACGCCTCTTCAGCTGCTGTATTTCCTCCCCCGATAACTGCAACCTCTTGATCTTTATAGAAAAAACCATCACATGTAGCACATGCAGAAACTCCTTTGCCTAAAAATTCTTTTTCAGATGGAAGCCCTAAGTACATTGCGCTAGCACCTGTTGCAATAATTAAAGAATCACAACTATATTTTGATGTGCCAGATAACTCAAAGGGTTTAACTGATAAATCTACCTCGTTTATGTGATCATTGATAATCTCAACATCAAATTGTTGTGCGTGTTTTTTCATTCTATTCATAAGATCTGGACCCTGCAGTCCATCACTATCCCCAGGCCAGTTCTCAACATCTGTTGTTGTCGTAAGTTGACCGCCTTCTTGCATACCTGCAATAATTATTGGATTTAATCCTGCTCTTGCTGCATAAATACTTGCAGCATATCCAGCTGGACCTGAGCCCAAAATTATTAATTTGTTATGATTGTCCGACATGAATGAAATTATAATTGAATATAAACAAATTGTTATGGTTTATGCCTATAATTACAACAATAATTAAATAAATTAGTTAAATGCCACCATATATAAAAAATACACTGCTGAATTTTTTTAGTTTTTTTCTTATAGCATTTTGCCTATATATATTTATTTCCTTAATTTCATATGACATATCTGATTCAGGTTTTTTTAACAAAAATTCTTCTGAAACAATTCAAAACTTAGGTGGGCCATTAGGAGCATCAATATCAGATTTTTTATATACATTAATAGGGTATGGTGGTTACGTAGTTTTATTAATAGGTTGTATATGGTCAATACAACTACTTTTTTATGAAGATTCTAATAACTCATTCACAAAAGTAGTCGTTAGAATCGCTAGTTCAATATTTTTTATAATATGTTTTTGTTCTATTGGAGACTTGTACTTTGGTAATAATTTTGGAGGCATTATAGGCAATAATGTTTTTTCTTCAATATCATCAGTCATTGGGAATATAGGATCACTGATATTTTTATTTATTTTATTAATCCCGGCAACATCTTTATCTTTTAACTTTTCATGGATCGAGATGATGGACAAATTTGGAAATCTTTTAATAACCCTTGGAAGTTATTTTTTAAATCTTATAAGTAGATTTTTTATCAATATAAAAAAACTTATTATTTTAATAACATCAAAATTGAAAGCTATTGTAATAGCTACTCAAAATAATGTTGATAAGAAAAATATTAAAATTAAGAAATCAAAACTTAAAAATAAACAAGAAAATGAAGAAAAATTTATTGCGCCGCTAGCAAAAACTGCTAATGACGCTAAACAAGCAGATCTTCCCATTCAAAATGAAAATCAATTAAAAGAGGTACCCAAAGAAAAAGATGAAGAGATTAATTTAAAAAAAGAAGAAACAGTTATGCCTAGTACTGAGTTGCTCGATAGGGCGCTTGATGACGGTGGCTCTCTTTCAGAAAATGAATTAAATCAAATAGCATCATTATTAGAAACTAAGTTAGAAGAATTTGGGATACAGGCAACCGTAGAATCAGTTTTGCCTGGCCCTGTTGTAACTAGGTTTGAAATTCAACCTGCTCCAGGAACCAAAGCAAGCAAAATAACAAACATCGCACAAGATATAGCAAGATCTTTATCAGTAAGCAGTGTAAGGGTTGTTGAAGTTATTGATGGGAAGCCTTATGTAGGCGTTGAAATTCCAAATACAAACAGGAAAATGGTTAGATTGACTGAAATTCTTTCCTCTGAAGCTTTTAAATTATCACCTTCAAGCTTAAGTCTAGCCTTAGGTCATGACATATCAGGAAATCCTATAGTGGTTGATTTGGCAAAAATGCCACATTTGCTTGTTGCTGGAACAACTGGTTCAGGTAAATCAGTTGGTTTAAATGCAATGTTGCTAAGCTTACTATTTAAATCAGATCCTGAAAATGTCCGATTCATTCTAATAGACCCAAAAATCCTTGAATTGAAGGTATTTGATGGTATACCTCATTTATTAACACCAGTGATAACAGACATGACTGATGCTTCTAATGCGCTAAGATGGTGTGTAGCAGAAATGGATAGAAGATATAAGTTAATGTCTATGATGGGAGTTAAAAATTTAGCAGGATTCAACAAAAAAATTCAAACAGCAGAAAAAAATGGAAAGCAGATTTTAAATCCTTTAAAAGAACTAGAAGATGAATATCTTGAAGTTTTACCGTCAATAGTTGTCGTTGTTGATGAATTTGCTGACATGATGATGCTTGTTGGAAAAAAAGTTGAACATCTTTTTGCAAGAATTGCACAAAAAGCAAGAGCAGCAGGCATACATTTGATTCTAGCAACTCAAAGGCCTTCTGTTGATGTTATTACAGGACTAATAAAAGCAAATATTCCTACAAGAATAGGATTTCAAGTTTCAACAAAAATTGATTCAAGAACAATTCTTGATCAAGGTGGGGCAGAGCAACTGCTCGGTTATGGAGATATGTTGTATCTACCCCCAGGTGTAGGAGTCCCAATTAGAGTTCATGGAGCATTTGTTGGGGATGATGAGGTTCATAGAGTTGTAGATGATTGGAAGTCTAGAGCTGAACCTAATTATGTAGATGAAATAGTTTCTTCCAATCAAGATACTGGACCTATTCCTGGGTGGTCAGGAACAGAATCAGGGTCTGACGAGCAAGATGAGCTTTATGATGAAGCTGTAAATTTTGTTATTGAATCAAGAAGAGCATCGATTTCTGCAGTTCAGAGAAAGCTAAGAATCGGATATAACAGAGCTGCAAGATTGATTGAAACTATGGAGGAAGCTGGTCTCGTATCAGAAATGAGTTCGAATGGCTCAAGAGAAGTTTTAGTGCCAAAAAGAGATTAAATTGAAAAGCGTATATATTTGTTATCTATTATTTTTAAATTTTTATATTTCTGCAAATCCCGTTGAAGAAATCAACACTTTTTTTGAAAATGATTTGACCTTTATTCAAACAAGTCTAAATAAAATTGATAATACTCTTGACAAATCAACTGGTTCATTCAAAAGAGAATCTGATAATAGCATTAGAGTAGAAATAGAATCTCCATTTAATGAAATATATTTTATAAATAGCAATGGTATAGAAATCCATGATTTAGAATTTAATCAAATTAGAAATATACCTAATGAACAAGTGAGGCAAAATTTTTTTGTGAATTTTATTCTTAATGGATTTATAGACCATACAAAAATAATCGATCAAAAAGTTAAATCATTTATTGTTTATGAAGCTGAAAGAGAATATTACTTTGAGCTTATTAATCAAGATACGCTACAAATTAAATTTAAAGATAATATGGATATTGATAATCTGATTAAATTTTTTAAGAATAATGCTAGTTAATTTGTTTTTAATTGGTATGGGTGGCGCGCTTGGCGCAATATCTAGATACATAATGAATGAATTTTTTATAAATTATTTAACAGTTTCAAGTAATGTAGGAACTTTATTTGTAAATGTTCTTGGTTGTTTTTTTATAGGTCTGCTCTTTGGTTTCGCACTTCCGCTAAAAGATACAACATATTATTTCTTTGCAATTGGCTTTCTTGGATCTTTTACAACTATGTCAGCCTTTTCGCACCAAGTAGTTATGATGGGAAATTCAAATCTAATCAATACGCTTTCATATATAATGCTAACAATAATACTGACAATCTTAGCAACTTACATAGGAGCAATGATTTCTAAATAATGTTAGACATAAAAAAATTAAGGGACAACTTCCAGGATGTTAAAACGGCCTTAGAAAAGCGTGGTTATAGTATTGATAAAGATGCTTTTAATTCACTAGATAAAAAAAGAAAAATACTTCAGGTTGACGTAGAAAATCTTCAAGCTGAAAGAAAAAAACTATCGTCAGAGTTTGGAAAATTAAAAGCATCAGGAGCAAGTGTAGAAAAACTAAAAAAAATTATTGAAACAAATAATAATGAATTAGCAACAAAGGATAAGGATTTACAGGTAGTTCTTGATAATATTAATAACTTTTTGTTAGATATTCCTAATATCCCTCATGATTCTGTTCCAAATGGAAAAAGTGAAGATGACAATGTTGTTATCAAAAAATTTGGTAATATAACAACAGATAATACATTAGATCATCTAGAGATAACAAAGAAGATAGATACTGATTTAGCTGCTAAATTAGCAGGTTCCCGATTTTCAGTTCTTAAAGGTAATTTAGCTAAACTTCAAAGATCCCTTATCTCTTTTATGATTGATACAGCTATTAAAAATGGTTATGAAGAATATTATGTACCATTTATGGCCAATAGAGATTCGTTAATTGGTACTGGACAGTTACCAAAATTTGAGGAGGACTTGTTCAAAACCTCAGAAAATTTGTATTTAATCCCAACAGCAGAAGTTCCGTTAACTAATTTGTTCAGAGACAACTTTATAAAAGAAGGTGATTTACCTTTAAAAGTAACATCTCATACTCCTTGTTTTAGATCTGAGGCTGGTAGTTACGGAAAAGATACTAGAGGCCTAATTAGGCAACATCAATTTGAGAAGATTGAGCTTGTTCAAATAACACATCCAGATAACTCAATGCAGTCATTAGATAATCTATTAGCTAATGCATGCGAAATACTAGATTTGCTAGAATTGCCATATCAAGTAATTGAACTATGTACTGGCGATCTAGGTTTTTCATCAGCCAAGACTTTTGACATTGAAGTTTGGATGCCAAGCCAAAAAAAATTCAGAGAAATATCCTCATGTTCAAACTTTACGGATTTTCAAGCCAGAAGGGCAAATATAAAGTATAAAAGTAGTGATGGAAGTAATTATGTCCATACTATTAATGGCTCTGGATTGGCAGTAGGAAGATGTTTGATTGCACTAATTGAAAATAACTATAACGGTTCTGATTCTATAAATATTCCAAAATGTCTTCAGTCATATATTGAAGATGATTTACTGAAGATATAGTGAAAAATACTTCTTTAAAAAAAAGAAATTTGAAAATTCTATTCTCCATAGCTTTTTGTATAAGTTTAAATTTATTGTCTCATGGTAAAGTTGGCTCAATTGAAGAAATATATAATGAAGAAAGAAAGATTGTCTTTCCCGATACTAAAAATTACCATGTAGTTGTAAGTGACCTTCATACTCATTCAGTTTTTTCAGACGGACATGTTTGGCCAAATCTCAGAGTCGCAGAGGCTCTTCTGGATGGGCTTGATTTAATAGCAATTACAGAGCACTTAGAACTACAACCTCATAAATCTGATATTCCTCATCCAGATAGAAATAGAGCATTTGATATCGCTAATAAAGCATCCAAAAATTCAAATTTAATTGTGATAAATGGAACTGAAGTTACTCGTAAATTTCCACCTGGTCATATAAATGCGGTCTTTATAAAGGACGCAAATAAAATGATAAAAATTGATAGAACTAAACAAGACGAAGTAAATGATTACATTAAAAGCCTGCCTGAAGATTTAATTGAAAACTATAAAAATGATGCTTGGTTAAATGATGGAGTTCTTGCTGCTTTATGGCCCATTAAAGAAACTTTAGAGGAAGCAAGGAAACAAGAAGCTTTTACTTTTTGGAATCATCCAGCATGGTCTTCAGAAAAAGAGAATTCCAAAAAAATATTACATGATATTCATATTGAATTATTTAATGAAGGATTGCTTCACGGCATAGAGGTTGTAAACGGTAAATGGTTTTCAAAAGAGGCTTTCCAAATAGCTCTCGATTATGATTTAACAATCATCGGAACATCTGATGTGCATGGCTTAATAGACTGGGATTATCTTCAAAAACCAAATGGACATAGATCTGTAACTTTAATCTTATCTAAAGAACGAACTGAAAAATCAATAAAGGAGTCGTTATTCTCAGGAAGAACCGTTGTTTGGTATAAAAATGAGCTTATAGGCTTGGAAAAAAATGTTAACGAATTGATTGAAGCCTGTCTTAGTATTAAAAAAACTAGTTTTAAAGGTAAAACAAATGTTCTACTTGTAGAGATACAAAATATTTCTGATGTAGAATTTCTTCTACAAGTTAATGATGATAAGTCAATCGAAGACAATGCAAATATATTTAAAGTTCTTCCAAATTCTGTAACATCTATTGAAGTCGGAAATAGTTCTTCTAAAAAAATAGAGCTTAATCTAAATGTTCTTAATGCCTATATATCCCCAAATGTTAACGCGAATATAAAACTGGCAAACTAAATTTTATAAAAAAATTAATTTTGTATTAGTGCTAGATTGTTTTTTGATATATATTATGTAATAGACTAATTTTCACAAATGGGGTGTGACATTATGATTCGGAATTTTTTAAAATTATCTTTACTATCAATCTTTATTTCTCCATTACTAATCTCTCAAGAACTTACTTCAGATATAACAGGATCTGTTGTTTCGTCTGATGGTGCAGTAAGTGGTGCACAGGTTGAAATAACATACGAACCTACCAATACCGTTGTTACCAGAACTACTGATTCTTCGGGAAGATATTCAGCAGGTGGGCTCAGACCTGGCGGCCCTTATACAATTAAAGTAAGCGCTGCTGGTTTATTATCAGACCAAGTAACTACAAGTCTTGTTGTTGGTGAAACTTCTAGGCTATCTTTTGCACTTAAATCATCTGCATCAGTTGATGATGTTGTTGTAACAGCTGAAAGAATAAGTGCAAACGAAGGTCTTGGATTCTCATCGACAATTGATGCTCAAACAATTCAGGAAACACCATCTGTAACGAGAGATATTAAGGACTTAATAAAATTAAATCCATTAGTTTCCTTAGATGATGCTGAAGACGACTATGCAAGTATTTCAATTGGCGGCGCACATCCAAGGAGTAATGATATAAAAGTTGATGGCGTTTCTTTTAATGATGATTTTGGTCTAAATGATAATGGCTACCCATCTCAAAGAAGTCCAATCAATCTGGATGCTATTGAACAAATGTCAGTTAAGGTTGCACCAGCATCTGTTGAATATTCAAACTTTAGAGGCGGTATTATTGAGTTTGTTACTAAAGGTGGTACAAATGAATTTGAAGGAAGTGTTGGATATTATGACAGAGGCGATCAATTCTACGGCGATAAAATTGAAGGTAATAAATACACATTTGATAAAGAAGATACAGCTCAAAGTTTTACCTTTGGAGGACCAATTATCAAAGATAAAGCTTTCTTTTATGTAACTTACGAAGACACAACCGTAACTAATCCAGTTTTATATGGTCCTGCAGGGTCTGGTGCTGCGAATGAACAAGCAATCACTTTGGAACAGGTTGACAGTTTAAGACAATTAACAATTAGTAAGTATGGATGGGATCCCCTTGGTGTTGCATCAACAACAGAGTCCAAGCAAGAAAATACATCTTTAAGAATTGATTATATATTGAATGAAAATCATAGACTAACTTACAACTACAAAAATACAGAAGGCGATCGTTTAAGAGCTAGTGGAAGTAATTCATCTTTTTATTTTGAATCAGCATCTTATTTTAAAGGTGAAAAAACAGATACATCAAGTATTCTTTTAGTCTCAGATTGGTCAGACAATTTAATATCAGAAGTCTATTATTCAAATAAATCTACTGATACTAGTCAAGAATCACCAGCTGGTCAAAACGTTCCTAATTTTTATATTGATGACGCATATGGAATGAGAGTTTATTTGGGTGCTGATATTTATAGAAGTGCAAATAAATTAGCTACTGAAACGGATTTCTTGAAAGCGAAGTTAACTTACTATAACGGAAATCATAAGATTACGGCAGGTTATGAAAATACTACGTATGATATATATAACGTATTTATTGTTGCTCAAGATGGTGAATGGGAGTTCGATACATTAGCAGACTATCAGGCTGGTATTGCAAGTTCATTCAGCGCAAATAATGCAAAATCAGGCAATGTGGATGATGCAGCTGCTATGTTTGATTATGGACTGACTTCTTTATACATAATGGATGAGTACACAGTTTCTGATAGATTTACTTTTACTGCTGGTATTAGACATGATGAGTATGATTCTGATGATGCGCCAGCAAAAAATGCAGCTTTTGAGCAAACATATGGTTTTGCAAATGCTGGTATTGATGGAACAAGCTTAACTAATGTAAGACTTGGTTTCGATGTTATTATAGATGATGTAAGTGATCTAAACGCTACGTTTGGAACTTATTCAGCAAAACTTCCAGCAGTTTGGATCTCAAATGCATATACAAATGATGGAGTGAGAGTTTCTTCATACAACAGTGCAAATGCTCCAGCGGGTTGCGATCCATTAACCTCACCAGGTGCAGGGATACCAGCTTGTGCACAACAAGCAATTCAAGATGCTCCCTTAACGGATGCTAAAATTGATTTTATTGCTCCAAGTTTTGAATGGCCTGATTCAAAAATTCTTAATATTACTTATGAAAGAGATTTGCCTAATAATATGGATTTAAGTATTACATATTTAAAATCCAAACAAGAGGAAGCTTTATATAAAGTCATAGATACTGGTTATCCTCTTGATGGTGATACTCCAACTGTTCCTACTGAGGTTGCGCCTGATGGTAGACCAATTTATAACATGACTGGTAGAAGAACTTATAAGGCTGGTTTATACAATGACTGCTGTGGAGAAAGAGAAGTTATTTCAGCAACTCTTAACAAAGCATTTAGAGACGGAGATACAGTTGTTTCAGTTAGTTATACAGGTCAAAATAATACAGAACTTAGTGGAATGACCTCGTCAACTTCAAACTCTAATTTTGGTAAAACAGGTGCTATTGATTTCAATAATAGAAGAGCAATGACATCTATATATGAAACAGAGCATAGGCTTTTGGCTACTTTAAGATCTAAACATAATTTCTTTGGTCCGGACAAACCTACTACCTTTACTCTTATTTTTGAGAGAAAATCCGGATTACCAGCGTATCCAACATTTGATACATTTACTGGATGGCCTGGTGATTATAAAACTAAGGCTTTTGGTTATGATTACAACTTAAATGATGATAGTTCATCGTTGCTTTATATACCAACAAGAAATGATCCAATAGTCTGTTACTCTTATAAATGTACTGCAGAAGGAACTCCAGATGCTCTTGCAAGAGAAGAGGCTGTTTTGAATCTTTTATACAATGTGTTTGGACTTGAAGGTAAGGCAGGAGAAATTGCTGATAGAGGCTCAATGAGATTCCCTTGGCAATCTTCTTTAGACTTCAAGATAACACAAATACTTCCTGGCTTTAGAGAAAAAGATGAGGTTGTTATAACGTTGGGAATTGAGAATCTCCTAAATCTTATTGATGATGATAAGGGTGTTGTCAGATATGGCTATTACTCTGGAAGAATTCCAGTGATTGATCTTAGAATAGTAGATGGTTCAAAGTATGATTACAGCAGAAATGCTTATAGATATAGCTTTGATGATCCATATAATATGAGCTTATCTGCAACTCAAAGTGTATGGAGAGCTCAACTTGGATTTAAGTATAATTTCTAATAATACTTATATATAATTTAAAGGCGGTCTAGACCGCCTTTTTATTATGAATAATTTAATACCTGAACTATCTTTTAATGAAATTGAAAAAGGCGATGCTTTTTCCATCAATTTATTAAAAAATGCTTTATCAGATCATGGATTTTTTTCGATAACTGAACATGGCTTATCTGATACTCTTGTAAATGATTGTTACAAATCATCCAAACAATTCTTTGATTTAGATTTTGAGATAAAAAACAAATACAGCTCTGTAGGTTCAAAAGGTGCAAGAGGCTATACTCCAAAAGGCATTGAAACTGCTGTCGGTGAAAAAATAGCTGATCAAAAAGAATTTTGGCATCATGGTCCTGTTATTGATGATTCGTTTGACAAAAAAATACCTCAAAATTTAATTATTGAACAAATACCAGATTTCAACTCAAATTTTGATAGTTTATATATAGAGTTACATAAAATTGGTACAAGAGTTCTATCAGTTATCGCACTTTCATTAGGTCTAGAAAATGATTATTTTGAACCTTGGGTTGAAAAGGGCAATTCACTCCTTAGGTCAATTCATTATCCCCCTGTAAATTCACAATCTAATCCTCATAGAGCTAGAGCTCATGAAGATATTAATTTGATAACTTTACTAATCGGTGCTGAAGAAGGAGGTTTAGAGGTTTTGAGCAAGGATGGTAAATGGATAAAAGTTGCTCCCAGCTCTAAAGCTATTGTTTGCAATATTGGTGACATGATGCAGCTCGTGACTGATAAGAAACTTAAGAGCACAACTCATAGAGTGATCCAAGACAAAAAGTCAGAATCTAAACCTAGATACAGTATTCCATTTTTCTTACATCCAGCACCTTCTATCAATTTAAAATCTATTTACAGAGATGAAGATGATGGTATTCTCGCAGGTGACTTTCTGGATAAAAGACTTAAAGAAATAAAGCTTTATTAAAATGGATATCATGACAATAGCACAAATAGTAATAGGTTTTATTGGCTTGGTGGCAATAGCTATACCGTTCTCAGATAATTTCAGAATTATTAACTATAAATATGTAGGTTATGGAATCCTCTCTCAAATAATTTTAGCAGCCATTCTATTAAAAGTTCCTTTTGTTGTGAACGCCTTTGAGATTTTAGGAAATGGTGTTGTTATTCTTCAAGAGGCAACTATTGAGGGTGCAAATTTTGTTTTTGGCTATCCCCCAAGCGATTCTTCAACACCATACAGATCTTTATTAGAAACTTTTGCTTTTGGTGTTCTTCCATACATTATTGTGATGGCATGTATATCAGCAATATTATGGTACTGGGGAGTTCTTCCATTTATCGTTAATTTAATATCAAAAGCTTGCCAAAAGCTTTTTAATATTGGTGGTCCTGTTGGCTTAGGCGCTGCTGCAAATATTTTTATTGGACAAGTTGAAGCCCCTTTACTTATTAGGCCTTATGTAAGCAAACTATCAAATAAAGAACTATTAATTTTGATGACTGCTGGAATGGCAACTGTAGCCGGTTCGGTTATGGTTGCTTTAATAAGCATTTTAGAAAACACTTTTATCGATCAGAATTTAATACAGCACTTTATTACGGCTTCCGTGTTATCAGTACCAGCTGCAATTATGTATGCAAATATTATGATCCCATCAAACTCTATTACTGATTTTAACGAAAGCAAAGTTCCTAAAGTATATAAGAGTACGATGGATGCTGTTACAAGAGGAACTTCAGATGGCGCCAGTATTGCAGTAAGTGTTGGTACTATTCTAATCGCAGTTATAGCACTGGTTTATATTGTAAATTCAATTTTAGGACTAATCGCATTCCAATTTGGTATAGATTTATCAATAGAAATTATTCTTGGATATTTTTTTGCACCAATTGCTTGGCTTATGGGTATTCCTTGGGATGAAGCTATAATTGCTGGAGAATTGCTGGGAATTAAGACGACACTAAATGAATTTGTGGCTTATCCAGGACTTGCTGCGTTAGACAATGGAGAGCTTTCAGAACGATCAAAACTTATCACCTTTTATAGCTTATGTGGTTTTGCAAACCTTTCCTCTGTTGGGATATTAATTTCTGGTATCACAGCAATGGCGCCTGAAAGGAAAGATGACCTTATAAATGTATCTTTTAGAGCATTAATAGGAGCCACATTAGCATCCTGTATGACTGGTTTAATTGTCGGATTATTTATTTAGTTATTAAAAACAATAAATAAATTTAAGTAAGATGCAAAAAGTAACCAAAATATATATGGCATGTGTAGAAATGCAGCAAGTTTATCTTTTTTAAAAATCATAAATAATATCTTTACATTAATGAATATTAATAACCATATATTAATTAATGCTATTAGTGTTAAGTGAAATGAAAAGAATAACCATGACCATATTAGATTTAAAATTAATTGAATATAAAAGAGATTCTTGATTAATTCATATGTTCTCCAAATTGTTATACCCATTAAGAAATATAATATTGGCCATACAATGCCAAAAACATATCCTTGAGGATTTAAATCAGACTTAATAAGATTTTGATACCATGAATCAGTTTCAGTATTTGATGTTGCAAGACCACCTAAAATTAGAGTTAAAATTACTAGGCTTATAGCAATTACCCTAGGATTAATCTGATGCATTATCTTTTTCTGAAGAATCTGCTAATTGTTTCTGAGATATCTCCAAAAAGATTTGATCCTTTTGGTCTAGCTTCTATATAAATATAAAAACCTACAAAAGCTAATGAAATTAAAAAAATCCAAACTGCGTCGTATTCACCCATACTTTAATTATAGTTGTTTTTAATATTTTAAATATATTTATATTAGGTTTTCTCTACAATGATTGAACAAACAGAATAACCAGCACCAAAAGAGCAAATTAATCCTTTTTCACCTTTTTTGAGATCATTGTGAAGATTAAATGCAAACATTGAACCTGCGCTTGCAAGATTACCAAATTTTTCAATTGGTAATGGTGCCAAATTCAAATCAAAGTCATCCGAACCAATAATTTTAGAAACAATCAAGTTAACCATTCGAGAATTAGCCTGATGCAACCAGAATTTTTTGATTTCACTAGAATTTATATTGTTATCATGAAGTTGGGTGGTTATAAAATCTGCAACCATAGGACACACTTCTTTAAAAACACTATTTCCATTTTGATAAAACAATAGATCTTCGTAAGATTTACTATCATCAGCTGCTCTCACTAAATAACTCCAATCACTTCTAATATTATTAGAAAATTTAGTAATTAATTTTCTATCAATAATTTTATGCGCATATTTTGAAGAGCCCTTTTTGGAAACCACAGTAGCAACACATCCATCACCAAAAATAAAATGTATATCTCTTCTAGCGTAATTGACAAATGGCGTAGAAATTTCAGGATTAACAACCAGAATTGTTTCAGCTAGACCTGATGCAATATCACTGTAAGCATTGTTTATTGCAAATGTAGTAGATGAACAACCGACGAGCATATCATAAGCGTAACCATCTATACCAAGTTCATTCTGAATTTCTATTGCAACGGATGGATAATTTCGTGCTGCATGGGATGTACCTAAAATTACACCGTCAATATCGGAAGCCTTTACGCCAGCTTGCTCCATAGCTTTTTTTGCAGCTTTTATTGCTACGACAGCATGAATGGATAATTTTGATTCATCTTCATGATCAACAGAAGGCATCATCTTATTTATATCTAGAATACCTTTCTTATCAATTACATGACGTGTTTTTATTCCAGATGCTTTTTCTATGAATGCTGTTGATGAATGTTCTAGAGGTAATATTTCACCAGAATTGATTTTGTCTTCATTTGATTGATTATATTTATCAACATAAGCATTGAAAGATGAAACAATTTCATCATTTGATATGTTATCTTCTGGATACCATATACCCGTACCTGCGATATGTATTTCTTCCATCATAGTTTTAATAATTAATATATGAGTTTATTATAAATTATGAATTTAAACACTTCTATCGAACATAAATTTATTTATGAGTCTTTGACTACTGATTCAAACCCTAAAGGTATTGTCCATATCAGTCATGGGATGGCAGAACATATTGGTAGATATGACTGGCTAATCGATAAATTAAATAAAGATAGTTTTCATGTTATTTCTATAGATCATAGGGGGCACGGCAAAAGAGTAGGCAACCTTAAGGGGCATTTTGGAGATTCTGATGGCTGGAATAATGTTATTAATGACCAAAAGATACTCGTTGATACGACTAAGAGAAAATATCCACATCTTAAACAATATATGATTGCTCATAGCATGGGGTCATGGATTGCTTTGGCTGCAATTCAAGAAGGTATGAAGCTAAGTGGACTAATTTTATCAGGATCTTCAAGATTACCTGATAAGTTAATAAACTTGCAAAAAATACTAATAAAATTAATCTTATTTTTTTCATCAAAGAAAACAAAAGGTAAATTTCTAGATTCCTTAATTTTAGGAAAATATAATAAATTTTTTAAACCCAATAGAACTGCTAAAGATTGGATTTCTTCTGATAGCACCAATGTTGATGAATATATAGCAGATCCATTATGTGGATTTATTGTGACCAATGGACTGTGGGATGATTTAGCTAATGGTATGTTTGATATATTTCAAGATGAAGGGTACACGAATGTAGACAAGTCAATGCCAATTTTTTTAATTTCTGGTGATTGTGATCCTGTTGGAGAGAATGGCAAGGGCGCAGAAAGACTAAATAATTTTCTTAAAAATATTTTTACTAATGTTAATTTATCAATTATAAAAAATGCTAGGCATGAGGTGTTTAGCGAGGTAAGTAAAGAAAAAAATTATAGGTTGTTGAAATTATTTATAGACGGCTGCTAATTGGAGGAACTAATTAAATCCTCTAGAGCTTTATTAATTTCATTAGGGCTTTCAAAGTAGGGGAAATGCCCAACATCTTTTAATATGATTATGTCCTTATCATGGTCTAGTTCTTTTAATAAGATATTTTCCGGGTTAAATCTAGCTAGCTTATCTTTTTCGCTAAATATATATTTTATATTTTTTAATTTTGATAATTGTTCTTCACTAAGGCGGAATGAATTACAAGATTTTAAATCTATTGAACTGATTTCTTTTTCAGATTGATTGAATAAACGTTTTAGAGGATATAGCTTAATTTCTCTTTCTGGATCATCCTCTACAACTTTCGTTCCATAGGGAGATTTTATTTGTCCTTTAGACCTACCATAGAAACCTGAGCCTTTTGTACCAAATCCTGTTGTTTTAATTTCTGTTTCTGGCATTTTATATATTCCATATTTCATCAAAAATTCAACTGCTTGATCTAAATTGCCCTTTGCATAGTCAAGTAACATATCACCAACCATAAAAGGATATGCTATATTCATACATATAGTCATTTTGTGATCAACCTTGGTTGATAAATCAAGAGCTATTAAACCACCCCAACTGTGGCCAATAATAATTGGATTTTCAATATTTAAACTATTTAAAATATCTATACAGAACACGGAATGTTCAGCAATTGAATTAACAATTGGACCTGATGTATAGCCATGTCCAGGTAAGTCAAATCCTAAGATATTGAAGTCATCCTTTATATTATCAAGACTAACCATTGATAAAATTCTATGGTCCATACCCGCTCCAGGAAGGAAGATTACCGACTTTTTAG
>Ga0163111_10000521_pt1 | contig 23078 bp, 25 predicted proteins | sample CRUFie1St18metaG_FD_109645 | JGI IMG/M metagenome (GOLD analysis project Ga0163111, IMG submission 109645) | Marine microbial communities from the Costa Rica Dome - CRUD Field 142mm St18 metaG | ecosystem: Environmental > Aquatic > Marine > Oceanic > Photic zone | place: Costa Rica: the Eastern... | reverse complement strand
TGGACAATGCAGATACCAAATTGGGCATTAGCTATATCACAACTTGACATATTCTTTGAAGGGAGAATAAATATATAAACACATACAAATCACAAATCTGACACAGTTACTTGGACAGCCCCCTCTCTTCTCTAACTGGCCCTCTCCTAATCTAACGTGGTGATGTGTGTATGGAGAGGGCTTTTTTATTATTACTTATCTTAACACTAATAAAAGGGGATAATGAATACTTCCCTAATCCCCAGTACTTTTTCTTTACTGTAATAGCTAATACCAACCTTGTTGTTTTGCTTACCACCAAGTATTTTAATTTTGTGTGGCGTTTCACCTATATATAGCCCAACATGCCCTTGCCAAGAGTTCTTACCTCTCTCTAATATTACTATACAACCTGGGTATGGTTCTTTTACAGGTTTACCCCAATCAAGCCAGCTACGTGCTGCAGGGGAGTTAGTGCCTGACATATTAGCTTGTTTACAACACCAGTTAATAAAACTGCTACACCACGGGGTCTCATCATCAGTAGCGCCAAGGTTAGTTTATTGGTGATATTGCAAGATGCGCGGGTTATGCTTTTTATCCACAATTTCTGCTTGGCCAATTTCATTCTTAGCTATTTGCAGTAATCTTCCCATATCGTGTTGTGTTCGGTTATCTTCTCTATTAATAGCCTCTGGTTGTTGTTTATTAGCAGAGAAGCTTCGTCTAGCGTTAGATATATTGGTTGGTAAATCTGGCAATTGACAAGCTGCTTTGGATAAAGCCCAGGCTCCGCAAGGAGTAATAAGTAAGTAATAGATATAGTTACTCAAATATATTACGCATAAAGCCTGGGGTTAACGCACTTAATGGATTAGCCATAATATCTGGGTTATCAAGTGTGCCTTTTATGGTATAGGTTACGCCTATTATTCCCTCACCATCGCCGCCTACTAAAACCTCATTAATTATGGGTATGTCATTTAAAAAACTATTAATACTATAGGCTGGTACTAGCACCCCGCTAATATCAACTTTTTTATTGTTTAAATTAATTGTGCCACTTGCAGTAAACCCTGTTGAGGCACTAGCTGCACGCATATTTTTTATCTGTAAAATATTATTTATAACCTCAAAATCACTACGGATATTATCAAACTTAATACCCTTGCCACGTAAAGTATCTGCTAACCCACTAAATGATGCCAAGTTAAGTAATTGCGATAATATAGGTACGTTTTTTAACCTAAAATCTTGCAGCAATAACTTACCATTATTTATATCATAATTATGCAACAGTTTTAGGCTTGCTTGTAGGTTACCTTTGTAGCCATCATTAAAGTAATTTAATGCTCTTAAAATTGCCCCTGCATTATCGCTATTAACCAAAATATTATTACCGTCTTTAAGCCTAATAATATCAATATTTGTTTGCTTACCATATTGGTGCCTACCGGTAATTTTACCGCTCGTGATATTGCCTGACTCTAATAAAATACTAGCAAAGAAATCACTTAAACTTTGCTTATTATATAGCACCACCTCATCTAGTTTTACTTTTACTGCGCCAGATCTGCCAGGCCCATCAGAACTAGATGATTTTAATTGATTTAACAACTCTGCCAGATATGCTTTTTTACCGGTAATTTCAGCAGCTAATTTAGGGCTTGTTTTATACTTAATGCTAAAGTCATTTTGGCCGATTTTTATATGCTCAAAATTAGCTTGTTGCAAAGTGCCGTTATTGGCAAAATCTACCCTGCCTTTTACGTTTATTTGATCACCTTTTATGGTAAGGTTTTTTATATCTTTACCATCTAAATTTAAGCTTAATTTTGCCGGCTCATTTTGAGTTTTTATAATGCCATTATCCGGTGAGTTTAAAGCCACATCTGTAATATCTGCATCAATGATATATTTATGTTTTTTGCCACTAATATTTATGTCAAAATTTGTTGGTATATTATTAGCGTTATAAACTACTTGTTTATCACCTAGGCTAAGTGCAGGGCTATTACCATTAATTGTAACGTTGCCGTCCCCTTTTATAGAGATATTTTTATTACTAATATTATGCTTTAAACTAGCGTTGTTAATTGAGTAATAATCAGCAAATAAAGGCAGCGACAAATTACTAAAACTACCTTTTAATTTATACTGAACTAGCTCACTATTATTAAGTGGTATATTTATATCCAAGCTAGTTTTATAGCTGCCCTTTATACCCTCTATTGTATTGATGATGCCTTTACCAGTAACTTGCCTTTTAACATTAATTGCATCATGTGCAGGGCCAGTAATTTGGGTGTTAGCTTGCAGGTTACCTGCTCCCTCTAAATCAGTAATTTTTACTTTAGTATTAGATAGTTTTGACGTACCAAACTGCGCTTTATCAATATTAAAATCAACTTTATTACCCTGATACTTTCCATCACCGGATACATTAAAAAGCACTGGTAATTTATCATTTACCTTAACTTTTAAATCACTGTAATTAAAAGTTACTGAGCCATCCTCTTTAGGTATTACAGGTTGCTCTATTGTTTTTTGGTTAAGATATAAATCTATTTTTACGTGGCTTAAAGCACCGCCTTTAACATGTTTTAAGATCCAATTACGAGCACCGCTAGCAACATCTTTTAACCAAAAACTTGGCAAGCGATTATAAGGTATATCATAAATATCTAATTTTATATTACCCTGTTTAAACTGGTAATCTTCTAGCTCTAAATTACCATTGCCAGAAATTTTAACATTATCTTTTGATACATAATTAAATGCTTTTATATCGGTATTTTTTAAATCATAATCCGTGCTTAAATCTAATTCTAATGTGCCAATATCATTTTTATTTTTTGTGTTACCAATTAAACCAAAGTTAAACTTTTTAGCGTCTACTATAAGGTTAATCTGATTATTACCTCTATCAAAAATGGCACCTATATTACCATTAATTACATTGTTTAAATCAATATAACTTACTAGTTTATTTGCCCCTTTATACTTGCTTAATTTAGCAGTAAATTTATGTAGTTTAAGGTGCCAATCTGCAAATTTTACACTAACATCTTTTAAGGTAATATTTTTATATTTTGCTAAACCTTTTAGAGTTTTATCCAAGTTAAATTCTACATCATCATCACTTTTAGAATCACCTATTAATACCTGGCTATTATGTACAATAAAATCACTCGGTTGAAACCTTAGCATTAAAAAGTCTAACGGTTTAAAACCTAGCTGTGCATTGCCGTTTTTAACGGTAATTGCGTTATCTTTATCTGCAATATTTATACCCTGTATATTAATACGTAAATCATGTGCAAAATTTGTTGAGGTTAGTAATATCTTGTCATAACTAAACTCGGTATTTGGTAAAAACTCCTCTATAACAGAGTTAATTTGCGGACGAAAATTATCTAAATTACGTGGCTCTAAGTTAATCCAAAATAACAATAATGTAGCAAGTAAAATTACTACTATTATTAGCCACAAAATACTTTGTAATATTTTACCAAATAGGCGACATAATATGGTATGGCAGGTTTCCATTTTTAGTATTAATTATAGTAATTTAATCATCTATTCCACTCTAATATAGTGCCTAGATTGTACCCCATAATAATTTTGATTATAGATCAAATTATTATGGATGCGCGCCCCTTCGATGCTTCGCATCGAGTAGGGGCAAGGGGCGCGCACATATGCGGCAAATGATAATGGCGGCAGTTAAATAAAGTTAAATTGCTTTAATATCTTTCCCATCATATATAAAACCACAGCCTAGCTTTTTTGCCTCATCCACATCACCACTAAGGCAAAAAATAGTGCTATATTGTTGCTGCAATTCAGCTAGTTTTTGCGCATCAATACCACCCATAATACATAGCTTTTTTGTATTTGGGGTGAATCGTAGATCAGTATTATTTAGGTAAATGGTAAATCCTACACCTTGCAGGTGATCACCATTTATATTACTTAAATGGTAGCGCCCACCTTTAGCTATTATATCTTTATGATTAGCAGCATAAACTTTAAATGCATATTCTGTATGGTATGAGTCCCCACTAATAGATGATAAATCTATACTTAAGTTTGCCCCATTATTTGATAATGCATTAAATAAATCTAACGCATATTTTAGCTGATCATTGGCATGTGATGGCAACTGCAAGTGCAACTCATCATATGCCTTGGAGATATCTTTTTGTGTAAGTAGAGTAGCAAAAATATTACCAATATTATTAGGCAGCCCATCTAATAATGCTGGGTTTTGCTGCTTTAAACTATCAGTTACTATCTGCATCTGGGTAGTATCTAATGCTAAATGCTCACACAAATTACTTACAAAACCTGGTAAGGTAAAATCTATTACTATATCTTTTAACTGTAGCTGCTTAAGCAAGGTTTGCAGTAATATAAAAATCTCCTGATCAGCATTTATGGCAATATGTTTAGCTTTATTATGTATAAGCTCAGCACCTATTTGCTTGGCATCCCTATCACCTTTAGTATTTGTGGTATTAGTATTTAAACTATCGCCCATATAACAAATACGCAGCGGTAGTGCTGCATCTGCTAAGCGGCTTTGTACAATACGGCCAATTTGTGGAGTTATATCACTACGCAGTTTTAATGCTGCTTTGCTATCAGCATCATATAAACTAAAGCTTTGCGCTAAAATACTAGCATCATCAATATTGCTCTCAAACTCTAGCAGGGGTGGGGTTATCAGATCATACCCAAATTGTAGCATTTTACTCACTAAAGTTGTGCTATACTCAAACTCGGCACGGCTTTGTGTGGCTAGTTTATCCCTAAAACCTGCAGGTAGTAGATATTTATTCATAACTAACGTATAATATAAGCCCATGCGCAAGATATTGCTAATATTAATTATTTTGTTTGTAGGTGCCGTTGCCTATAAAAAAATATCTACGGATAAAAATAATGAGCCTACGCAAGTTAATAAAATTGCTAAGGTACGTGTTAAACAATATACAACTAGTAATACTAATCTGGAGCTGCAGCTTACTGGCGTTACCCAAGCAGGCAAAGTAGTAGATTTACGCGCACGTACAGCGGGTACCATAGCTAGCATTAAAATTAAAGAGGGCACCTTGCTAAAACAAGGTGATGAGCTTTTTGCCCTTAGCCAAGATGACCGCCTAAATAATTTAAAACAGGCGGAGGCTGATGTAGACTATGCACGTTCGCGCTATAATAATAGCGTTAAGCTAAACAAACGTAATTTTAAATCTAAAACAGCGGTAGATAATGATTTAGCAAATTTACGTCGTGCCCAGGCCGCACTTAAAAAAGCTAAGTTGGATATTGAATATACTAATATAAAATCTCCTTTTGATGGGGTGCTACAAGAGGTGTTTATTGAGGCAGGGGATTATCTTAAAATAGGAGATAATATTGCTAAGATAATTCAAACCAACCCATTTTTAGTAGTAGCAAATGTTACTGAAAAACAAATTAATCAGGTAAAACTGGGCAGTGCCGCTGTAATAAAAACCATTAATGGTAAAGAGTTTTTAGGTGAGGTAAGTTATATCTCTAAAATTGCTGATCCGCGTACTCGTACCTTTAAAGTTGAGGCCTTAATATATGGTGAGGACACCCAATTTTTTGAGGGGATGACAGTACAAATAGCCATACCACTTGATAACGTTAACGGGCATTTAATTAAGCAATCATTTTTAGTATTAGACGATGATGGCATTATTGGTATACGCGCTGTTGAGCAAGATATAGTTAAGTTTTACCCTGTGCAGCTAATTAAAGAGACACCCAACGGTGTATGGGTTGGTGACTTACCAGATACAGTAAATATAATAACTAATGGCCAAGCTTATGTACGTAAGGGTAGTAAGGTGCAAGCCGTGGCAGAGAGCTTGTATTAAATACTATAATGGTTACCAACTATATAAAAGCTATAGCGGCAATTATAACGCCACACATAGCTACCATGCTTGTGTAGATTTTAATGGTTAGATTTAAGATAATCTCAGTTTTTTGGGCATCCAACTTTGAGTCCATATCCTTACGTAAAGTATTTAAATCACTTTTTGTAGCTAAATGATTAGTTGCATCTACTATTGTATCTACAATACGTGCAGCTTGTTTTTGGCTAAATACTTTGCCGGATTTTAACCTATTAACAGTTTTTTGTGTATTAATTGCATACGCCATACCACCATTATAGGGTACAACAAGCCGGGGTGCAAGTAAAAATAGCACAGCCGTAAACTATAATGTATAAGCTACGTAATGAACTCTGTAACAGATTATCTAACCTTATTAAAACCACGCGTTATGAGCTTGGTAATATTTACTGCCATAATTGGCATGTATTTAGCGCCAGGTAGTATTAACCCGGCGATAGCGATTATATCTATATTTTGCATATCTATAGGCTCAGGTGCAAGTGGCGCTATAAATATGTGGTATGATAGAGATATAGACCAACTAATGCAGCGCACTGCTAAACGCCCAATACCAGCAGGTAAAGTACTAGCTAGTGACGCACTAGGATTAGGGATAGTATTATCGGTTATGTCCGTGCTGGTACTAGGTTTGGCATCTAACTGGGTAGCAGCCACTTTACTAGCCGTAGCAATTGCATTTTACGTATTTATCTACACAATGTGGCTAAAACGCAGCACAGTACAAAACATAGTTATTGGTGGTGCGGCAGGTGCTTTGCCCCCTACCATCGGCTGGGCCTGTGTAAGTGGTGATGTGAGTGTAAACTCTGTAATATTATTTATGCTTATATTTTTATGGACACCCCCACATTTTTGGGCCCTAAGCATAGCTATAAAAGATGAATATAAAAACGCCGGCGTGCCAATGCTACCTGTTGTAAAAGGTATAGATAGCACCCTAAAACACATCATTATATACACAATTATTATGTGCGTGTTTGCCTATGCACCTGTTTATACCGGGCTGGCTGGTAATGTATATTTAATAGTAATGAGCCTATTAAATATATGGTTTATGGTAGAGGTAATACGCCTATACAAAAACCCACTAAAGCCACAAGCAATGCGTACATTTAAGGTATCTATACTATATTTATTTACACAGTTTTTAGTGCTGGTTGTGGATAGGGTGGTTTATATCTAACGATATCCTCTACCACTAGATACTCCCCTAGATAGCTCCTGCGTCAAAACTTCAGCCGCATTAGCCAAGCCATTAATCTGTATATCTGGTAAATCAGTATTTCTAGCCTGTAGGGCCATATCTATAGGACGTAAAATACGATTCAAATCACCTAATTGATTTAGTGAAAGAGTTTGTAATCTATTACCATAAACACCCCGCAAAGCTATGGCACGCTTCCACTGCTCACTTTTTGTGTTTGCCTTATCGTCTTGCTTTTCACTAAAACTATTCATTGGTATTGCTAAGGTAGGGACTCCCCATACTAAACTTTCGAGCAAGCTAAAACCACCGCGTGTAATTCTTAGGGCAGAATTAAATACTAAATCTGCATATTTTTGATGATCAGAAACAATACCCGTGAATTTCACCTTACCTGGTAAAGACTGATTCTGGCTATTAGCAATCTGAGATAGCTTAGATATGTCAGATTCACTCATTTGATCTGGCAAAATAATAGCAAAATCATATTCAGCTATATGAGAGTATTTTGAAGAACGAAAAGCACTCTCTCTTGCTTGTAGTAATTTATCAAGTATAAACCCTGTGATTGAACTAGCTCTGGCTCCCTTTTCACTAGAACCAAGATTTACCAATATTGGCTTCTTGTCCTCCTTTAGTTTAGCTGATGGGTCATGCCCCTCAACTTGAAATCCAGTATGGATTATTTGATCAAAATATTGCTCTAACCAAGGGATTTGACCTTGCAAACTGATAACATTTGGATCTGATAACTGCAGTATGCCATCCCATCTACGCATTTGCATTGTTCTACGTAAATTTACTCCTATTCTTGGGCTTGCTATATCTCTGCCTAAAGTCCAAAATTGGCAATTTTTATTGGCAACTTCAGCATTTACTTGCAAAGTAATATACAAGTAATATACTCAGCTTGGCATTTCAATTTGTCTAGTGGATACATATCAAAAACCACAGCATCTGGCCTTTCAGCGCGTATTTGCTCTCTTGCTATGTCTTTACGGGCTTTTTTGTTACCCTGGTGGAAGTAAGAATTTTTATGAGAGAATGGCTTATCGTCATCTAGCTGTACTCTTTCTTCAGGTGTAATAATAAGGTTAATTTGTTCAATGGCATCTCCTAAAATACTGCGTATTTTATTGGCTGTTATTTCCCCACAATACACGCTAACATCGTGCCCTTGGAGAGCTAACTCATGGGCAAACTGTCCGCCTGTTTTAGCGTGCCCCCATGAATAGGGAGAATCAACAACTACCCATATCTTTGCCATGGGTATAGTTAAACACTTAATTAGTTAAATTTGTATAAATAAGGCTTAAATTAAACCAACTTCAGCTGTTTTATCTCTGCCTCTGCATCTACTACTAGTTTTATTTGCTCAATAAACCATGGGTCAAAATGGCTGATCTTAGCTATTTCATCCACCTCTAACCCTAAGCGTAATGCATCGCCTATATATAAAATACGCTCTGGCGTGGCGGTAGCTAGCCCTTGACGGATAGTTTTAGCGTTATACCTACCTGTTGGGTTTAGGCCAGTTAGGCCGGTTTCTAAGCTGCGCAGGGCTTTTTGTAGGGCCTCGGTAAAGCACCTACCCATTGCCATTGCCTCCCCTACTGATTTCATACTACTACCAAGCTCTGGCTTAGCGCCAGCGAATTTTTCAAACGTAAAGCGTGGTACCTTTACTACTATGTAATCAATAGTAGGCTCAAAACTTGCTGGGGTAGTCTTAGTTACATCATTAGCTATCTCATCTAGTGTATAACCAACTGCCAACTTAGCAGCCACCTTAGCAATAGGGAAGCCAGTAGCCTTACTAGCAAGTGCGCTACTACGGCTTACCCTTGGGTTCATCTCAATAACTATCATGCGGCCATTTTTTGGGTTAATAGCAAATTGTACGTTACTACCGCCGGTTTCTACACCTATCTCACGCAGTACAGCACAGCTTGCATTACGCATAATTTGGTACTCTTTATCAGTAAGGGTAAGGGCTGGCGCTACAGTAATACTATCACCAGTATGCACACCCATAGGATCTACATTTTCAATGCTACAAATAATGATACAATTATCATTTTTATCGCGTACTACTTCCATCTCAAACTCTTTCCACCCTAGTACAGATTCCTCAATCAGTACCTCAGTGGTTGGGCTAGCATCTAGGCCTTTTGTTACAATATCAGTAAACTCATCCATATTATAAGCAATACCGCCACCTTGGCCGCCCAGGGTAAATGATGGCCTAATAATTACTGGCAAGCCGATGCGCTCTACTATCTCATTTGCTTGCTCCATAGTGTTAGCAACGCCTGATTCAGGTGTGTCCAGCCCTATCTTTGCCATCGCATCTTTAAATAGCTGCCTATCCTCAGCCTTGTTAATTGCCTCTACAGATGCACCTATAAGCTCTACCCCATATTTTTCTAACGTGCCTAGCTTAGCTACATCTAACGTGGCATTAAGTGCAGTTTGGCCGCCCATTGTAGGTAATATAGCATCAGGGCGCTCTTTATCGATAATATTAGTTATAACCTCTGGGGTTATTGGCTCAATATAAGTAGCATCTGCTATCTCTGGGTCCGTCATAATAGTGGCCGGGTTAGAGTTTAGCAAAATAATACGGTAGCCATCTGCCTTTAGGGCTTTTACAGCTTGAGTGCCGCTATAATCAAATTCACAAGCTTGGCCAATTACAATTGGGCCAGCGCCAATAATTAAAATTGAAGAAATGTCAGTACGTTTAGGCATAATATTGCCTGCGTATTTACTGCTTTATCGCACATTTTGCAAGTGAGTTAAGGCTGAAATTAATCCTCTAAAATATACCCCTTATCCAACTCCTCTAATTTTTGGATAATAGTATTAAATGCACCTTGCGCTATGTTGCGGTTAAATGAGTTATAAAAAAACTCTAATTCTACCTCACTCATATCAGCGTGGCCTTGTTTGGTATTTACTAAATTTACTAAAATCTGCTCAGCTGGTTTTAATTCATCACCCTTAAATATTTCTAATTTTAAATCTGTCTTAGCCTCAAACTTACGCATAACATTATTGCCAAAAACTTGCTTTTCTTGCTCAGGTAGTGGCAACATTGTTACCGCCGCAGTTAGTATGGACACTCTAAGCATCCCCTCCTCTCCCTTAGTTTTTAAGTATAGGGGGAATTTTTCTATCAAATACTGCTTTGGCTCAGTATTAAAGCTAGCTTCAATATGTGGTTCAAACTCTATGGAGTCATATTCATCTAATATCTCCAGATGAGCAAAGTTTAAGTTAGTTGGCTCCACCTCTAAAACTATTGCATCTAGCTGCTCTGGCTCAAAACTACCGCAGGCTTGCAAACAAAGCATTACCGCTGCGAGCGCAATTTTAAAAGAATTTTTAATAAAAAATATTTGTTTTAGCATTTTTACTGATGTAGTTTTACTGCTCTATACTAAGTAACAAATATAAATAAGTATGAATATAAAAACTTTTGTTAAATTTACCTTAATCATTGTTGTAAGCTTTAATTTTGCTAATGCCCAAAAACTGGAGGCTACCCACAAAAAATGGAACTTGTACTCCATGCAAAAACAAGGCAATAAAATTTGTTTTATAGCCTCTACCCCTATTAAAGAGAGCGGAACATACACAAAGCGTGGCCAACCATATATTTTAGTAGCTAACCGCAAAGGCAAACAAGATGAGGTAAATGTATCATCAGGCTACCCATATAAAAAAGGTAAAGATTTAAAAGCCGTGTTTGACGATAACGATAAATATTACTTATTTGCTGAGGGCGAGCATGCCTGGGCTAAAAACTCTAAAGCAGATAAATCATTAATTAGTGATATGCGTGCCGGTAATCGTATTACTATTAATGGCACCTCATGGAAGGGCACAACTAGTAAAGACACATACTCTTTAGCTGGCTTTACTGCTGCTTATAAGCATATGAATAAGATGTGTAAGTAACTACCTAGTTGTTACAGCACTAATAGCAGCTGACATTTGCCTGTGTTGTTGTATGGCATCTATCCATAATTCTACAATCTCCGGCAATGGCTGTTGAGCCTCAGCCTCGTAGGCTAGTAAATACTCATTTGCTATAGGCTTTATTCTTTCATAATCAGAATATATAGGTACAAAATGCTGACCACCGTTATCATCTGACACAACTACAGGCCGCCCATTAGCATCGGCTAAAAACATAATATTATTGTTATTAGAATCCCCTGCTAAAAGACTATCTTTTATAAACATCATACGTAATATATCTTTAAATTTTGTTTGCTGATCCCTAACAGAACCAGACAAAGGATGGGCAGACTCTATAATATCCTGCGCACTAAGTAATTTTCTGGTTTTATAAATTACATTGGCTCCATTCTGTGACAAATTTATAGTACTTACATCCTGCTCTAGTGGTAAAAAAGGCTTTGCAATTTTGACCTTGTTTAAATACTCAAACGCTTGATTTGGCCTTCCCATTTTTATACATACAGCGCCACCCACATCAAAACACAAACTACCGGTACCTACCCCTATCAACTGAAAGTTCTGATAACCATTACTTTTAAAATAAGATGCTACCTGCTCAAGAGCCTGGGGATCATTTAGATATAAACTTGCTATATGCTCTTGTCTATGGGGCGATAATTGATTTATAAGTTCTGTAACTATTGGATTTTGCTGTATATTGGTCCTTCTTGGACAGCACCTCTCCAATATTTTCTGTAACCAATCTGTTCCCATGAAACTATTTTATATAGTAAGTCTTAAAAATTGGTAAAAAACCAAACCACTTGCCCTACATTAATATCCGCGCTAAAACGCGTTTATGCCTATAGAAATATTAATGCCGGCCCTATCTCCCACGATGACAGAGGGTAACTTAGCTAAGTGGATTGTTAAAGAGGGAGATAATGTAAACTCTGGCGATGTAATAGCCGAAATAGAAACAGATAAAGCCACTATGGAGGTAGAGGCTGTAGATGAGGGCATAATCGGCAAAATACTAGTGGCAGAGGGCACTAAAAATGTGGCTGTAAACCAATGTATTGCCCTATTGCTTGAGGATGGTGAGGACAAAAAAGCATTAGACGATTATAAAATAGAGGCCCCAGCAGCTAAGGAGGAGCCAGCCAAGCAGGATGCCCCAAAAGCAGCACCAGCACCCAAACCAGCTGCAGCGCCAAAACCCACTGCTAACCCAGTACCGCAAGCTGCCCCTGTGGTATCTACCGCGCCAGCACCAACAGGTGGCAAAGTTAAGGCAAGCCCGCTAGCTAAAAAATTAGCACAAGCTAATAATATCTCGTTATTAGATATCCCAGGCACTGGCCCTAACGGCCGCATAGTTAAAGAGGATGTTGAAAATTATATTGAAAACGGCACACAACATGCTGGCAATAATATAGTACGCCGCAACGCAGATGAGGCCACTAATTACGAGACTGATAATATCCGCCAAGTAATTGCCTCACGCTTGTTGGAATCCAAGCAAACTATCCCGCATTTTTATCTAACTGTAGATTGCAACCTAGATAAACTACTAGATACCCGCAAACAGCTTAATGATGCGGCAAATGGTAGGTATAAAATATCAGTAAATGATTTTGTAATTAAAGCCGTGGGCCTAGCTTTGCGTGATAACCCAGATGTAAATGCTAGCTGGGGTGGTGAATATGTAACCCAGTATAATAATGTAGATGTATCAGTTGCCGTTGCTATTGATGGTGGCCTAATTACCCCAATAGTTAAAAATGCTGATCAAAAAGATATTAAAAGCATTAGCAATGAGATGAAGCAACTAGCTGCTAAAGCCCGTGCTGGTAAGCTGCAACCTGAGGAGTTCATCGGTGGTGGCTTTAGTATTAGTAACTTAGGCATGTATGGCATTAAACAGTTTAACGCTATTGTTAACCCACCGCAAAGTGCAATATTAGCAGTTGGTGCAGGTGATGAGCGCCCAGTAGTAATAGATGGCAAGCTTACTACAGCTACTATTATGACATGCACAATATCTGCCGATCACCGCGTAGTAGATGGCGCAGTTGGCGCAGAATTTATAACCAGCTTTAAAAAATATATTGAAAACCCAAGCTTAATGCTTATTTCATAAAATTAATTATAAGGATCAACATGAAAAAAATTATCATATTATTAGTAATCGCAGGAGCCGGTTACCTTGGCTATAACGAGTTTATCGCTAAAGATGGCGAAAAAATAGATATCACCAAAGCCATTGGTGGTAGCGACAGCGCACAAGCAACCGCCGAGCAATTAAAAGCTGATTTTATTAGCAATACTAGTCGTGATAAAATTCATGATGCATTAGCTGACTACGTATTTAATAACACGCAAGTTGGCCAGTTAATGACTACCGGCTTTGAAAAAGAGGGCATAAATAAAGATCAAGCCATTGCTGAGCTTAAAAAGGCAGTGGATATACGTGTAGAATATAATGATATTAAAGCAACTAGCAGTGGTGATAAAGCCATTTTAAATATTGCTAACCCACGCCTAGAGATCGCCTCTAAGGATGAAAGAGCAATGGCATTTGAGCTAACTGGCACTAACATGCAGTTTACTCAAGTAGGTGATGATGCAAATCATACAATTATAAAACTACCTACTGATTTAACTATATTAGGTGATGAAGCTCTATTAGATATGGCCATGGGTGGCCGTGCTGGCGCACCTAAAGGCAATAAAGTAAAACTATTTACTATTGCTAGTAGCGATAACCTAATTGAAACTAAACTTAATCAGCAAGGCCAAGTTATTGCACAAAACACTGCATTTAACGATGTTGAGCTAGTTGAAGGACGTGGCAATACATCTTTAGCTAAAATCAAATCTTGGGTTGATAACCGTGAGTTTAGTTACGAAGGTGATCAAATGAAGGCGACCCGTAAATCTGAGATCTCTAACATTGAGCCAGGCGATATGGTTAAGCTAATGCTAGGCAATATTAAACCTGTTAGCATTATATCTAACGGTAGTTATGAGGGTGATAATATTGAAAACCTATTTACTCAGATGATAGAGGCTAAAGAAACAGGGAGCGAGTTTCCTAAGTTTGACGGCAAAGGTATATTAGATGAGGTATCTATAGCTACAGCTGGTAGTAAACTAGCCTTTAGTGGTGATGTAAACTTTAGCAAAACCGCTAAACATGGTGCACCATCTGGCGTAATTGATGTTAACTTTAGTGATTACCAGAACTTTGTTAACTACTTAAATACTACCTTCCCGATGGTACCAGCTGAGGAAGTAAATAAAGTATTTAACGGCCTTAAGGAACTAGGCGGTAGCGGTAGTGATATTAATATGGTAATTGATTTTACTGATATCAATAATGTAACTATTAATGGTAAAAACCAGCAAGAGTTACAGGCTATAATGGCTAAATATAGATAGAATCTTTTTCTAAAATCTAGAAGTTGATGGGGAGGTCTGTCTTCCCATCGCTAGGTTTTCTTCAATTTCTAATACTTGGGCTACAACTGGTACTACTTTTTGGTAATCTTGTAGGTGGTCACTCAACTCAGCAAACTTATCTGACACTGAACGAGAAGTAAGATATACTATTGCCAATGTAGAAAGAGCAGTAATTGCATTTTGCAAAGGGGTATTAGTAGCGATGGTTGAAGCATTTTCAACACCAATTGTAACCATAGTGCTAATAAAATTAATTAGACCGTCTAAGCCAGCCAATACTCTATTTACATTACCTGCTACTTGATCTGCGTAATTTTTTATATTTTGCCCAGTAGTCAGGCCACTACCAATTGCAACACCAACTGGTATAGAATTATCTACTACACTTTTAGCCGCCATTAAATCAATATGATGCTCATGTTGGCCTGGACCAAAATCTCCTATTGGTTCATACATTACCATTACCAAGGTAGTACCACATATTGGTTAATTTTTAGTTACACACCACCTTACTTTATAAAATCCTCCATCTTTAACTACCTAGAGCTAGGCTTTTTTTTATCCAAAAATAGTATATATAGTTTGGCATGAGTAAATATGATATAGCAGTAATAGGTGGCGGCCCTGCGGGTTATGTAGCAGCAATACGTGCCAGCCAATTAGGTTTTAAAACAGCAGTGATAGAGCGCGAACACCTAGGTGGCATTTGCCTTAATTGGGGCTGTATACCAACCAAAGCTTTGCTAAAAACTAGTGAGCTATTTGCTGCCATAGGCCACGCGGCAGATTTTGGCATTACAGTTGACAAACCAACTAGCGATATCAAAAAAATAGTACAACGCTCACGTGATGTATCAGCCCAATTATCTGGCGGAATCGGCCATTTAATGAAAAAGCATAAAATAGATGTAATAACCGGCCACGCAGAGTTTGATAAAAACAAAAACCTAATAGTTGATGGTAAACAAATACAGGCCACCCATAAAATAATAGCAACAGGTGCCCGCGCACGTATATTGCCAGGGCTAGAGCCAGATGGTAAACAAATCTGGACATATAAAGAGGCCATGACACCTGCTGAATTACCTAAATCTATAATTGTAGTAGGTAGTGGTGCAATTGGAGTAGAGTTTGCCTCATTTTATAACGCACTAGGTGTGGATGTTACTGTTGTAGAAGTATTAGATAGAATCCTACCACAAGAAGATGCTGAAATTAGTAAAATTGCAGCTAAAAGCTTTACTGCACAAGGCATAAAAATACTTACCCAAACTCAAGTTAAAGCCCTTAAAAAAGGTAAAGAGGTAGAGGCTACTTTAGAGGATGCCAAAGGCAAACAACAAACCTTAAAGGCTGAAAAAGTAATTATGGCTGTAGGTGTTGTTGGTAATACAGATGGTATGGGGCTAGAAAACTTAAATATACAAATTGAGCGCAGCCAAATACTAACTAATGGTTACGGCCAAACGCAAGAGGGTGGAATATACGCAGTGGGTGATGTAGCAGGCGTGCCATGGTTAGCACATAAAGCCAGCCATGAGGCTATTATTTGCGTTGAAAATATCGCTGGTAAAAAAGTAAAACCTATTAAGCTAGATAATATACCTGGCTGTACCTATACAAGCCCACAAATAGCTAGCGTTGGCTTAACTGAGGATGCATGCAAACAACAAGGTAAGGATATTAAGGTTGGGCGCTTTCCGTTTATGGCAAATGGTAAGGCAATTGCTGCTGGTAAAACCGAGGGGCTGATTAAAACTATTTTTGATAAAAATACTGGTGAGCTACTAGGCGCACATATGATAGGCGCGGAAGTAACTGAGCTTATCCAAGGTTTTGTAATTGCCAAAACATTAGAGGCAACTGAAGAAGACTTAATGCATACTATCTTCCCGCATCCTACACTATCAGAGATGATACATGAAAGCGTATTAGATGCAGATGGAGAGGCATTGCATATATAGTTGACCCTTAACCAATTTGCCTGTATAAGCCTCATCCCTTTTTTAGGTTAAAGATTATGAAGCGCACATTTCAACCAAGTAATTTAGTAAGAGCTCGCCGCCACGGTTTTAGAGCACGCATGGCAACTAAAGCTGGCCGCAATATACTTAATATGCGTCGTGCCAAAGGCCGCAAAAAACTTGCAGCATAGTATTGCTCAATAAACTCCGCAAACGGGAGCAATTTGTTGCTCTTAATAAAACTGCCGTAAAAATTGTTACTAAGGGCATAGTTGTACAAGCTAAACCTAACAATTTAAATTTTACTCGCTTTGGGTTTACCGCTACTAAAAAGCTAGGTAATGCAGTAATACGCAACCGTGCAAAACGCCGTTTACGCGCAATAGCCCAAACTGTTAGCAAAGATATCAACCCTATTGGTTATGATTTTGTATTTATCGCCCGTACCCATACCTTAACAAGGGAATTTACAGGGCTGTTAAAAGACGCTAAATATGCGGTGTACACTACGTTAACAAATAAAAATTAGATAATGGAAAGCAACATAAACAAAAATACCATAATTGCCCTAGTGCTTGCCCTAATAGTAATGATGGGCTGGCAATTTTTGTATGAGGGCCCCAAACGCCAAAAAGCCGAACAGATTGAAAAACTAAAGCGTATAAAAAAGCAATTTGCTGCCAAGGAACAACAAATTACCATGCCTGATGGCACAGTAAAAACGGTTACTACAACCCCTAAAGTTTTAACAAATGAGCAAGCCTTGCAAGGTAGCCCACGTGTTAACTTTAGTAATAGCAAAATCAGTGGTAGTATTAACTTAAAAGGGGCACGGATAGATAATTTAGTGCTCTCTAACTATAATACAAAACTTAATGATGATAGCGAGCAAGTAACCTTATTAAGCCCTGCAAAAACTGACCAAAGCTATTTTATTGAGCTTGGTTGGCGTACTAATAATAATACTATACAAACGCCCAATGCTAATACTGTATGGCAAGCTGATAGCACTCAGTTAGCGCCTAATAAGCCGCTAACACTTACTTACAAAAATCCGCAAAATATTGAGTTTAAGATAATTATCACCATAGATGATAATTATCTGTTTGAGATAGATCAGTTAGTTAATAATCAATCATTTAATGAAATTACCCTAACCCCATATGCGCTAATTAACCGTAATAGACCAGAAGACTCCAACGAGTTTATTATACATCAAGGCCCGTTTGGCGTGTTTAATGAGGTACTAGAGGAGATAAGCTATAGTGACTTAGAGGATGAACCAAACAAAGGTTTTGAAGTAAGCACTGGCTGGATAGGTATAACTGATAAATATTGGTTTACTGCCCTAGTACCACAAGGCAAATTTAGCCCGCAGTTTCAGTATAATGCTAATGGGTTTTATAAAAAGGTGCAGGCAAATTACTTAGTTAAACCTATTACCATAGCAGCAAGTGGTGATGCTGTTACCAGCACCCAACTAATAGCAGGCGCTAAAGAGTTTGATATAATTGAGCAATATCAAGAGCAGTTTAACATCCCGCTATTTGATAGAGCTATTGATTTTGGTTGGTTTTACTTTTTAACCAAGCCAATATTTAGGCTACTAACCTGGCTGTATGATTTAATAGGTAACTTTGGTATTGCTATTATTGCACTTACTGTAATTATTAAACTACTGCTCTTCCCTCTAGCGCGTAAATCATTTGTAGCAATGGGTAAGATGAAGACCCTAACCCCTAAAATTAAACAAATTCAAGAGCGTCACAAAGATGATAGAATGGAAATGCAAAAAGCCATGATGGCTTTATATAAAAAAGAGAAAGTAAACCCCGCCTCTGGCTGTTTACCAATACTGATACAGATACCTATATTTTTCTCATTATACAAAGTACTAATGGTAAGTATTGAGATGCGCCACGCACCATTTTTTGGCTGGATAACTGATCTATCCGCGCCAGACCCTACATCTATATTTAACCTATTTGGGTTACTGCCATGGGGCCCTATATTTGCAATAGGTATTTGGCCACTAATTATGGCTGGTACTATGTACTTACAGCAAAAAGCTAGCCCCACCCCAACAGACCCAATGCAGGCTAAGATAATGAAGTATCTACCACTGATATTTTTAATTATCGGTGCTGGATTTCCGGCTGGGTTGGTAATTTACTGGGCTGTTAGTAATTTACTTACTGTATTACAGCAATATGTGATTGGTAAGACAATAGCTAAAAAGTAGCTCTAGTTACACCATAGTGCAATTTAGTTATTGACACCATATTGGCCGCCAATTATTATGGTGTTATGGATAGCTATAAAAGATATGAAGAACTAAAAAAAGATAATGCTTTTAATGATACACAGGCAAAAACTTTAACTAAGGTTTTGTCTAACTTAGTTACAAAACAATATCTAGAGGAGCGCCTTGATATCTTAAAAAAGGATTTTAGTAATAAAATTACTAATTTACGTAAAGAGATAAAAGCAGATACAAAACTAGAGATTACCGAACAAATTACCAAGGTAAAACTAGAGATAAAAGACATAAAAATCAGCATGTTTGCTACAGCTATCACCATGACTAGTATAATAATCGCCGCGATAAAGTTTTTATGATAAAACTACTATGCAATGCTAACCAACACCCCTATTGAAGATCTATTTACCTATGCCCAAATACGCCAGGCAGAGCATTTATTTAAACAAAATATAGAGTTTGCTATAGGTGCCACACAGCTAGAGCATATACCAAATGATAACCTACCCCAGGTAGCGTTTGTTGGGCGTAGTAATGTTGGTAAATCTAGCCTTATTAATGCTTTGTGTAATCGTAAAAGCCTAGCACGTACCTCTAAAACACCGGGCCGTACACAGCAGCTTAACTTTTTTAACTTAAATAACCAACTGCATATTGTAGATTTACCCGGCTATGGTTACGCTAAAGTTAGCAAATCTGATATTGCCGCGTGGAATAAATTATCAACCAAGTTTATGCGACAAAGCCCAAATTTGGAGCGTGTTTTTATACTTATAGATAGCCGCCATGGCCTAAAACAAAGCGATATAGATATCATGAGCGTATTTGATGAGTTTGCAGTTAGCTACCAAATAGTTGCTACTAAAGCTGATAAATCTAACCAAAAAAATATCGCGGAGATTATAAATTACAATTACGGCAAACACACTGCCCTATATGGTGAAATAATTGTAACTAGCAGTGTTAAAAAATTTGGTGTAGATAAGCTACGTTGTATAATAGCAAGTTTAATTAATTAAAAATTAAGCTTAATACTATTATAGTGTTTAAGTAATGCCTAAAAATATTGATTCCATAATCGGCCAAGATGCACAAAATACTGCAAAAGTATTGGCTGAGGCCCTGCCCTATATGCGCCAATTTGCTGGGGAGACTTTTGTAATAAAATATGGTGGCAGCACAATGGGCAACCCAGAGCTAGCCAAAGCATTTGCTAAAGATGTAGTAATGCTAAAGCAAGTTGGTATTAACCCTGTTATTGTACATGGCGGCGGCCCGCAAATTACCAAAATGCTGGAAAAACTAAAAATTAAAAATAATTTTATCGATGGCTTACGCGTAACTACTAAGGAAACAGTAGATGTAGTAGAGATGGTACTAAGCGGTATTATTAATAAAGATATTGTATCTAATATTAACAATGCGGGCGGTACGGCTATTGGCCTATCTGGTAAAGATGGCGATATGATCCAAGCGCGTAAAGTACGCCGCACGGTTAAAGACCCAACCAGTAATATTGAACAAATATTAGATTTAGGCTTTGTAGGCGAGCCAGAGACAATAAACCCGGATATTTTATTATCGTTTGAGGAGTCCGACATTATCCCCGTTATTGCGCCTATAGGCTATGGTGCAAATGGAGAGACTTACAATATAAACGCCGATACAGTAGCAGGTGCAATGGCAAGCGCCCTAACAGCCGCTAAGCTATTACTACTTACCGATGTACCAGGTGTGCTAGATGCAAAAAATGAGCTAATTAATGAAATTACAGCATCTAAATTACGCCAGCTAATTTTTGATAAAACCATTGATGGTGGCATGATACCAAAGGTAGAAACCTGCATAAATGCAATAGAAAATAACACAGCAGCAGCCCATATCTTAGATGGCCGTATACCACATGTGTTACTATTAGAGATATTTACTGCACATGGTACCGGCACGATGATTTATTGAGGTGAAAGGTAAAAGGTGATAGTAGTTTTTACCGTTACCCAACATGCGTTTTGAAGATACCGGTATAGTAATATCCATTAAAAAATTTCAGGAGCGTAAGCTACTATATAAAATATACACTGCCCAGCATGGGTTAGTAGCTGGCATGGTTGGTAAAACTAAAAATAACCCGCAAATTTTTAGTAACGTAAAACTACATTATAATAGCCGCTTAGATGAGCATCTTGGTATGCTCAAATTAGATATAATTAAAAGCTATGAGGCAAATATTTATAGCTCTAAACTTTTACTATACTCCCTTAACTTAATTTCTGAGCTAATAAATATATTTTTTAAAGAAAAAGATCCGCACCCCCGCATTTATAATGAAATATTAGAGCTATTGAATACTCAAGATAACTCCTCCCCTCCCTTAGGGAGGGGCAACGAGTCTTTGCGCCATCTGCAAGATGGCAAATTAGACGAGTGGGGTGGGTTTAATAATGCAGACAATGTAACACCCACCCCTAACCCCTCCCTAAGGGAGGGGAACTTGCTACATAATAGCCTTATCCTATACCTAAATTTTTTAAGCGATATCGGCTACGGGTTAGATTTAACATCTTGCGTATATAGTGGCTCTGATGATGTGTATTATCTATCCCCCAAAACAGGTAAAGCGGCTTGTAAACAATATGGTGATGTACATGCTGATAAGCTATTTGTTATTCCACAATTTTTACTAGGTAATACACAGCTAGATAAGCAACAAGCTATCAATACCCTAAATATTTTTGAAAACTTTATCAGTAATGCCCTACTACATTTAGGTATAGAGCATAAATTTGATAGTTTAGATAAATTAAAGAACTTAATAAGTGCATAAAAATAATCTCATTTTGAATTATTAACCACAAGGTAAAGTTAAATTGCTATAACACCACTCATAGTATAAATTGTGCATGGTGAACGAGTCTATTTACCATAAACTAGCTGATATAAAACTAGAAGAGCTCTTTGAATATGCTGAAAACCTAGATGGTGATGAGCTGCTTGAGGTTGATTTAAGCATGGGTGTACTTAATATAGCTAATGATGCTGGCAAAGAGTTTGTTATTAATAAACACACCCCAACCCGCCAGATTTGGGTATCGTCCCCTTATAGTGGTGCTAGTTATTTTGCCTATGATGATGCTAAACAAGGTTGGTATCACACTCGCAACAAGCAAGCCGGCGCTGAAATAGCTCAAGAGCTGAGCCAAGAGCTTGCCAAATTTGCTAAGGTAAGCAATGCCTAATAACAACCGTGTATATATCTACGATACTACCCTACGCGATGGTGCACAAACTCGCGGGGTAGATTTTAACGTTATTGATAAACAAGATATTGCCCAACAGTTAGATGATTTTGGTATAGATTATATAGAGGCTGGCTGGCCTGGTGCTAACCCAACTGATAACCAGTTTTTTGCTAATAAACCTAACTTAAAAAATAGCAAGCTTACTGCCTTTGGTATGACAGCAAGGCGAGGTGTTAACCCAGCTGATGATGCAGGCTTAAATGCTCTAATCCAAGCTGACACAACTGCCATTTGCATAGTTGGCAAGGCTGCAAAAACACAAGTAGTAGATGCATTAGGTATAACGTTAGAGCAAAACCTAGAGCTAATAAAAAATAGCATTACCCATTTAGTAGATAATAACAAAGAGGTACTATTTGATGCTGAGCACTTTTTTGATGGCTATAAAGAGGATGCCCAATTTACCCTAAACTGCATCAACACAGCCTACCAGGCTGGGGCTCGTTGGATAGTTTTATGCGATACAAATGGCGGCACATTACCAGAGGATATCTATAATATAGTTAGCCAGGTTACTAAAACCATACCAGGTGCTAACCTTGCTATACATTGCCATAACGATACTGAAAACGCAGTAGCAAATAGTCTAGCCGCTGTGCGTGCAGGTGCGCGTATGGTGCAAGGTACCATCAACGGTTTAGGGGAGCGTTGTGGTAATGCTAATTTGGTAAGTATTATACCAAACTTAGTACTAAAAATGGGCTATACAACTGGCACAAGTAGCAAAGACCTAGCCAGGCTTACCCATCTATCGCATTATTTGGATGAAAAACTAAATATGCACCCCAAAATACAAGCTGCATATGTGGGTAAAGGTGCCTTTGCCCATAAAGGTGGTTTGCATGTATCTGCAGTAGCTAAAAACCCATCTTTATATGAGCATGTAGCTCCTGAGAAAGTGGGCAATGCACGTGAGATTTTAATATCAGATCAAGCCGGTAAATCTAACTTTATAGATAGGCTAAAACGCCTTGATTTAAATGT
>Ga0163111_10000520_pt1 | contig 23140 bp, 26 predicted proteins | sample CRUFie1St18metaG_FD_109645 | JGI IMG/M metagenome (GOLD analysis project Ga0163111, IMG submission 109645) | Marine microbial communities from the Costa Rica Dome - CRUD Field 142mm St18 metaG | ecosystem: Environmental > Aquatic > Marine > Oceanic > Photic zone | place: Costa Rica: the Eastern... | reverse complement strand
TTTTTAGTTTTTAAAGTAGCAATAGTATCATTTACAATAGATAAATCACACTCTCCATCTTTTCCTGATGGTGTTGGTACACAGATAAAAACTATCTCAGTATCTATTACATCTTCTATTTTAGTGTTAAACTTTGGATCGTGTTTTGAAACATCATGATTAAGCATGATAAATCCTTCTCCAATTGCACTACCTACTACACCCCAACCTATAACTCCTATCTTCATTATAAACTCTCTATTGTCTTTTTTAAACCTTCTTGTAAAGAAGTATATTTTTCAAATCCTGTTAGTTTCTGTACTAAACTTGTATCAGGACATCTACGCAAAGCACTACCTTTTGGACTTGGCAGTATTTCTAATTTGGTAGGATCAACACCCATTATATCCATTATACATTTTGCAACATCACTAATGCGACTTTCTTCTTGTCGACCAACATTAACAATATGTCCACTGTGGTTAGCAATTAAATTATGCGTCATTTCTATTGCATCATCTATATAACAAAAACTTCTAGTATCATCGCCTTTAATATAATATTCTTTTTGTTTTACTCTTTCTACAAATTCACTTATAAAATGATCTACTTGTCTTGGACCATATATGTTAAAGTATCTAATAATTAACCAAGGTAACCCTGAGTTAGCAACTAAATTTTCTCCCAATGCTTTAGGTATACTGTAACTCCATCTTGGATTTATAATATCTTCAAAATGTATAGGTACGTTTTCATCTGTTGGCACATCGTATAATCCTTTATCTATTGCACCATTGAATATTTCACAAGTGCTTGTAAAAACAAATTTTGTATTAGTTTTAATATAACGTTTTATCAAATTAAAAGTAGGAATAGTATTGTTAAATGCAACGTCTGTTGGTATTTCATAAAACAATTTAGTACCATTAGTTGCCGCCATATGTACAACAACATCACAGTTTGGCATTTGATAAGTTCTTTCAGGATCACAAAGGTTTTCACCACTTTTCTTATCGTAAGCAGTAACATCGTTATTGGATTTTACATAGTCATAATAATGACTTCCTATAAATCCTTTATGTCCTGTTAAAACTATTTTCATACTTTTGCTCTGGACCATTTTTCCATTTCTTTTAGATTTCCGTGTTTTTTATTTTTCTTTTCTTGCTTGTCAAGATCTTTACGTTCTGCACCAGTTGTAATTTTTTCAATATACTTGTCCATCTTAGGATCCTTTTTTCTAGCACCTTTGAAGTGTCTAAAGTATTTGCCTAATACAGTTTCTTTAAGTGGACTGTGTGCAGTACGTTGCGGATGAAAATCAACAACACTTACTCCGTTATTAATTGCATCAATTACACAATCTGCAAATACATATGCATCGTTTGGTTTAGGAAATCTGTTTCTATCATTAACACTTCGTGACAAGTAAATGTCTTCGTATCTGTTTACAAATGTTTCTGCATAGTTGTGTTTGGTATTGAACCAATATATTCCTGTGTCTGCATGTTGTATATTAGAACCAGCATACTTGCCTTTATTCATTGTTACGCCCATGTAAGCCGCAATATTATCTATAGGACATTGTTGTTCTAACCATTCTTGTGTTATATCTCTGTACGTAACACTGTCTGCATCTAAGTATATGATTGTGTCTGCGTCTATGTTTCTACAAGCATGTACCCAACTAAATGCCTTGTATGCAAAGCCTCTACTAAAGTGTGTACCAATGTAATCTAAATATTCTTGCAAAGGTTTACCACATGCTTCGTATACATCAAGTTCTTTTAGTTTGTGTGAACTAATAGGAAGTTTCATATCTTCAGTGTAACAATACAAAGGAATATTGTCTGGCCAAAATTGCAGATAAGTTTCTACCATTTTGTTTGCCATTGAGTCATAGTAGTCTTTATTGAATGTTGTTATACAAGCAAATTTACGCATTGTTATCTCCAAAAATAATTGGCTTTAGATGTTCCCAACTTTCACCTCTGGCATGTTCTTTTTGTGTCCATTGTGTGTAGGCAATATCATTACACCACTGTGTTCTATCTATTTCATAGTTTAAGTTTTCTATATTTTCTAAACCTTGTTGTCTAATGGGCCAAATCATGCTACCATTTTCAAAAGCATAAGTTGGTATACCTTCGCATATAGATTCAATAGAACTTAAACTATTATATGTAATTACACAATGAGCAGATTGTAGGTCTTGATATAGGCCGTCTGCTTTACATTGATTTAATTCATTAGGCAAATAGTCTGCAAGACTATCTGTATTTTCGCTTACACTAATATCTAGTTTAGGATATTTTGCTTGTAGTTTGTTTGATAGTTTAGTGCCACGACTTAAATTTCTAGGATGAGGTCGTAATAATATAGGACGATCTGTATGCTTTTGGATCTCTAAAATTATATGTTCAACCCAATCATAAAAACTATCATACTCTTTGTATAAATTTAAAAGACTGCTGTCGCCTTCTTTTTGTCCCATTATAATAATTTTATCGCCACGACTTTTCCAGTCTTTTAATTGTATTCCAGTTTCTTTTTGAAATTTATTCCAACGATCTGGAGGACTGTTTTCGTTACCAAATTGTCCTTCTGTCCATTTGTAACTTGTCCACCCTAGTCTTGTCCAACCTAGGTGTCTTCTAAAACTTGCAGATTCGTTTACTAAAAAAGGTTTACCACTATCACGTATAAACCTATACATTGGTCCTTGCCAACCGTTATTGATTTTAGGTTTTAACAAGTTAGTTTGAATATATGCATCAGCAGTATGTGGCTCCTCAAAACTTTCAATGATTTTAAAACTATCACCGTGTTTTGCTAAACCTTTTTGTAAACAGGCTTGAACTGTTTTAACTGCACCTTTAATTCCTACAACGGAGACCATTCTGTACCTGTTTTGTTTGCATTTTTAATCCACAGGTCAGCGTAGTCTACATCTTGGCAATTTTTAAACCAAGGTCCGCCTTCAGTAAAATGAATTGCTTTAGGTTTTCCATCTTTTGGTTCCTTGTACCAACCTTCTAGCCAATTCCATTCATGACTAATTTCACCTATTTCTTCATCTTTTAACCAACTAAAACGATGCATGTACTTGCCTGTTTCTTTGTTTACCATACTAGGAATAACTTGTTGATTACTTGGATGTTCGCAATTCCATAACACCATTGAACTCCAATTCTTTCTTGGATATAAAGACTGTTGTTTGCCGTCCATCTTTGTTCCTTCTTTAGGAGTATAATCATGATGAACACACATTACAGCATATTTGTCATCTCGTTGTTGTAGTAGTTTGTCTACATCTTCTAACCAAAGAAAATCGCAATCGCAAAATAATGCCCAACCTTTATAGTCTTGTAAGTATGGAATTAAAAATCTTGTAAATGTAAACTCTGTTGAACCTAATGCATCTGTTTCTCTTGTGTAAGCACCACTGCGTCTTAGTTCAGGTAGTTTAAGGTATTTGATATTAATAGGTTCTTCAGTAGTATGACGTAAACTGTATTCACATACATCACTGGCAATTTTTTCTCTGGAATCGTAACCAATATATACTGTATTCATTTATAATCCTTTTCCGTAGTTATCGTCTACGTCTTTTCTTTCTATGTCAGTTTCGACACATTCATCTCCATGCTGAACTTCTAATATATGACATGGTTCTTCAAAAGGATTGTATCCTTGATGCCAAACTTCTTTGTCAATATCATAACCTTTTGTTAAGTGTGGCAATGTAACATCATTCACATGACCATTTAACTCTGTCTTTACTTTACAACAACCTTTAAGCACGTACCACATTTCTGCACGTTTAAAATGACGTTGCATTGATAATTTTTGTCCAGGAGCAATAACAAGTTCTTTGACTTTAACACCTTTACCGATAGTATACAAATCTCTGTACCAACCCCATGGTCTTTCAACTTTTGGATGTTTCCATTCTTCTAATATCCAACTACTGCTATTGGCTTTATGTTCTCCGCCTACACCAAATTTAAATTCAACTGCTGGATCGTCACCGTATGTAAGCATTTCTGGAATGTTCTTCCAAGTTCTGTCTCCGCCATTAGCAAAAATAATTTTATCATCTAATGAATTTAAACTTCTTGTTTTAAAAATCGCCGCACATGCACTATCATCACTGTCGTCGAAATCAATAACAGCGTCAACCATATAAAGTCTTTTTGTTATTTCAACACGTTCATTAAGTGGCATAAACGGTTGTCCTTTTTTGCGTGTTAGCCAATCATCTGAGTTAAGTCCTACCCAAAGTTCGTCGCCTAACTTTTTTGCTTCTTCTAAATAATGTAAATGACCACTGTGTATAGGATCAAATCCACCTGTTACTAGTACTATGGTTTTCTGTTTCATAGTACTATTTATGTGCGTATATAATGGGAAGTTTTTTATTTGAATAGTCAAAAGAAAAGACGCCGAAGCGCCTTTTCAAATAAAGCAAAATAGGTAGGACTTGGTTACACCTACAACCCTTTGACGCAGATACCTGTCTGAATCCCAGGAACCTAGTTCCGCTCGGTAGAGCGATGTGACTCAGCGTATTTCTACTACCAAGCCTGGGTACCACCCCTAACTAGTCAAGTTCGACCCTCTGGTAAGAGCCTCTTCCTTGCACTATAAACATCGAGCCGCTAAACTCTTTGTTGCTTATGTTACTAATATAACAAATAATGCTATAAAAGTCAACCTTTATTTGAACAAAAGTTGTCCAAAATGATCTTATTTAAATTGATGCATCTTCCATGCCTGCTACACGTAGTTTAGTAATGTTAGTAATTTGCCATTGCTTCATGTCAATACCTTTCATTACACCTAACCACTTGTTACGTAGCAGAGCAAACTCGTTGATAATTTTTTCAAAGTCAACTACGTCTGCTTCGCCGTCAACATATTTTTCAACGTCACGACTGCTTAATGCTCTTTGATAATTTTCCAAATACTGTTTGAAAAACTTTGATCTAGTTCTACGTAGTTCAATGTTTAAGTATTCTAGTACTGCTTCAATTTCTTGTAATTGACCAAAACGTTCTTCAACTATACCAGGCAAGTTTGCCGCCTGTTTTTCTAAGTTTCCAAACAATCTAGTTTCCTTACGTGCTTCTTGTAGTTCATTTTCATACCACAAAATTGCATCAGGAATATTACCAATGTCTTGTGTAATTCTAGAATACCAGTTCATTAATCCCACTCTTCGTTATCACTGCTATATGGATCTTCGTCCCAATCATCGTCATCATCTTTATGTCTTTTGCCTTGTAGGTCGTCCACTGCTTCTTCTAAGTATGGATCTTCACCTCCTAAAGCATAAAGAACATCTTCTTCGACGCCGTTGTCTTGACACCATTTAACATATTGCATTGCTAACTGTTCTTTGTTTGTCTTTGGGACATACTCCGAAAAGATATCCCAAAGATCAATTAGTTGGTCTTCACTCATTTCCGTCACTTGCTTTTTCCTCGATTATTGTACTTTCAACTTCGTCACCTTCTTCAGGTGCTTCGCTATCATCGTACTTATGTCTAATCTTAGAAAAGTCGTCCATTACGAGTTGTAAGTTTTCACCAGTCCAATCTTTACGATAGTGTAAAACTTCCTCGTTACGGCTGTTAACAAACTTGAGTCTATTACCCTGTTGTGTTAGAATTCCTTGTTTTTCAAACAAGTCTACTAATCCACTGTAAGGATCCATACCTGTTTCATATGGAATCTTTACTTGTACGCCTTCAAAAGGTTTTGCGTAACGTGTTTTCATTACCTTACATGCGGCTCTAATACCACGTACATCACTTACCTTTTTACCGTCTTCATCTTCTTTTAGTTTTAGTTTTTTCATTGCTACAACAATTGAAGATGCATACACAAATCCTTGTCCACCACTAATTTTATCATCAGGGTCAAACATATCTTGTGATGCGTATGTGTGGTTAGTACATACCATACCTACATTGTAACTACCAAACATGTTTACACAGTTTCGTACAAGTGCTGTAAGTGCCTTAGGTTTTCTACCCATATCACCTTTCAAATCACCTTTACCAAACTGATCAACATCAGTTGGAGTTAGCAACATACCTAGTGAATCAATAACAAACAATACTTTTGGTCTGTCTTCTGAATCTACTGCATCATAATCTGATCTGTAGTCTTTCATAAATTCACTAATGGTTTTTGCTACGTCATCGATCATACTCATCGATAAACGTAAAAGTTTACTTTCATCAGTATCAACACCTAATGCTTTTAACCACTTTTCATCAAGTGCATTCTCTGAGTCAATTAGTACTACAAAGATACCTTGATCTTGTGCGGCCTTTACAATGTTACCTGAAGCAAAGTAAGATTTACCTGCGCCGGATTCGCCAGCAAACACTGTAACCTTACCAAGGGGAATTCCTTTGTGGAAGTCCCCAGAGATAAGATGATTTAGTGCGTAATTGCCAGTCGAAACCCAGTCAGTTGGATCGTTAAAACCCATACCTAGACCTGTAATGCTCTTGGTAAGGTTCTTACGAAATTTACTAACGTCAAATGGTTTCGCCATGATTACTCCTTATTGTTGACGGTTGCGAATCATTGCTAAAATATCATTAGCACGTTCGCTACTTGGTTTGTCTTCTGTTGCACTTGCAGTAGTAGTTGCAGTTGCAGTCTCAGCCACTGGTGCTGGTGTTGCCTCTGCTACTGGTTCTGGTGCTGGAGTAGGAGCCGGACTTGCTGGAGCCGCCGCTGGCGCAGTTGCACCTTTGTTCGGATCACCAGTTGGAGCACTCATGCCTGGAGCACGAAAGTACTGTCCAAAACGGTCTGGATCATATGCTTCACCATCAACAGATGCTTCAAACATTTCTTGGATAACTTTAACTTCAACGTCTGATGGCTTCTTTGGTAAGAAGTCATTAAGGTTATGCAATCCATGTGTATCAATTGCAGTTTTTTCTTCTTCAGTTACTGCACGTTCTCTACGTGACCATTGTGAAGTTGAATAATCTGCATATCCACCTTTAGATGTTTTCTTAATTCTAAAGTCTACACCTCTTACATAATCTGTAGGAAGTTCTTCCATCTCAGGATCCATTAATGCACCCTTAATGATTTGGAAAATTTGTGGACCAATAATAAAACGTCTAATTGGATTTTCTGGAGTAGTATCTTCACCAATTGGATTGTCTACTACAAAGCCTTGGAAAATATAAGAACGTTTCTTCCAATATTTTCTACCTTGTGCTTCTAATGATGGATCTTTGAACCAACCACGTACTTCTTGAAGTACTGGACATGCTTCACCATACATTTCCATACATGGAACGTTTACTGTCACTGGACGTGAATCAGTTTGTCCTTTAATACCTGCAAAAGGAAGTTTGATCATCAAACGTTCTTTCCAAAAGAAAGTCGCTTCAGGATCTGCGTCAGGTAAGAAACGAAGTACTGCTTCGCTACCTTCTGCCATATTCCAATGTGGGTAAATTGCGTTGTCGCCGCCGCTTTGTTTGTTGTTGCCACTTGTGCGTGACTCTTGTTCGCGTAACTTTGCACGAATCTCTGCTAATGTTGCCATAATTTAAGCCTCCTATATTTTGCCTTTATGTGCCTGCTGTAGATATGTTTCTCTAACAACATACCTACTATTATATTTAGTTTTCCTGAAAAGGTCAACTAAAATTTGTGAAATTATTTAATTAATTTAGCCAATTTGTCTTTAATGTAGTCTAAATCTTCATTTTTTGATTCCGCAACATCTGGAATACCGTTGCCATTCTCGTCTTTCCACCATGATCCCATCTCATCATGTGAATCATATTTACAATCGCAATCCGGTTTGCAGTTATGCATTTCACAACCACAATCTTCACAAGTATATGTATGTCCTGCCATTAATTTCTTAACTTCTGCAGGTGCTTTTCTAGACTCTTCAACTTCGTTAGTCTTGCTCATAGCCTTTTTAACTTCGTCAGCGGACATGTTTAACTCTTTTGCTATTTCTTCATCGCTGTGACCTTTTGCTTTTAGACTATGCATATACTTAATGCTACCTTCTTCTACATCTTCATCGTTTTCAACTTGTACCTTGTTACCTGACAGTTTGGATACAAACTTCTCGACTAGATCCCCTACGGAATCGCCAAAACGTTTTCTAGCGGAAATAACAACGCCAGTTTCACCTTTTGGAAACGCTCCAGTTTCTTTGTCATAGAATGAGCGAACAAACTCAATGATATCTTCTGTAGATGCTTTTTCATCTTTAGGCTCTTCATCGCCTGCAAGTTTCATTGCACCATCTTTATCAATAGTTACATCTGTAGTGTCGTCATCTTCTTTTTTCATATCTCCAAAATCTAAATCATCTAGTGCTTCTGGATTATTTTTTTGAATATAACGATAGATAGCAGGTCTAGCACATGACTCTGTATCATTTTTTGCTAGATCTTTTAGTTCGTTCATAAGTCCTTCGTCATCAATAATTCCTTTGAGACTGTTTATTGCATTTGTTGCATCAGGACCTACTGGTAGGTTTTTGCCAATCATTTTGTTCAACATGGCAATACGTTGTTTATCTAAGGCTTCGTCTACAACAGAGTCTGCCCAATTTTCGAATTCTTCTTCTGGGAAAATACTTTCTTCAGGTTCATCATCAAAGTAACCCATTGATTCTAATTCGTCATGTATCCATTGGTCTGGATCACCATCTCTTGCTTTCATTGTACCATATGGCATTTCGCCCGAGTCAGCAAAATAATCAAATAGGTCTTGATATAAATCATTACCATATTCAATACCACCATCGGCTTTTGCTTGTTTCCATTCTTCTGGATGCTTTGCTAAAATTGCATCAATGTCAGCATCTTCTTTTACTACTGCATCTAAATCAACTGTTGTTTCTGCAACACGTTTTTGATGAATAGTATGTAGTAATGGAAATAAATCTTTTAAGTCTTCATTAAATTGTGGAATAGTAAATGCATTGGTAAGTTCGTTTACAACGTCTTCTCCCAATTCAGCGTCTGTATTTTCAACAGGTGCAAAATTTTCTTTTGTTGTTGAATAGTAATTTTGTCCTGCTAACTTTTTAATGTGCGTTCTTAAGTTTTCTAGTTCAATATTACTGCCTTCAATTATATCATTTGAAGTTGTGTTCATAAAGTCTTTCTTACCTACGAATCTTTTAAACGCAGTAAGTTTGGCAATGTTAGACGAAGTTTCAACAATGTGTTTTCCAAAGTCATCATGAGGGAGACCGCCATTGGCAACGTGTCGAGCCATTGCTCTTCCACCTGCTAAATGTGCATAAGGATATTTAAAACGTTCACCTGCTTCATTTTCAATAAACAATGAACTAATGTGTCTTGTTCTAGCACCTGCTTGTTCTGGTGTAATTTCTTTTTTGTGTCTTATAATAAGTTTTGTTTTGTCTAGTTCCTCATAACTAGATTTTGTTGTTCCATACATTGCTGACTCCTGAACTTGTTTGTTTGCCAAGTATTGATAATCTCTTTTGTCTAAATTTGACTTTGCTATATCTCTTGTATCAAAACCCATCATGTGCTTCTTTGCAAAGAAACGCATTTCTTTTAAAAAGTTATACCACTCATTTTCAATAGGCTCTGGCAAGTTTTCTAACATATTTTGACTGTAATAAATCTTTAGTGCTTCGCCTTCACTAATGCTTATACTAACAGCACCTTGATTTTCATCATTTACTACCCAGTCAAAATCATAAAAACGTGCTTGGCTTTCATCTGCTGTAGGTGCGCCATTCTCGTCTCCCATTACAATCTTTGGAAAACGGCTACGAATTTTTTCAAATAACTGCTTTGCTATGCTGTCTAATCCTGTCATACTGTTATTTATGCTACTAGAATGAAATAAAGACAGGCATGGGCATTACACTACTTTCGGCATCTGCATCACGCATCTTCTCATATATAGCAGGATCCCAGTCTGCAAGTATCTTTTGCATACGAATATTAAGCATTGTACTCATTACTAGATCGTCATGTTCGCCAGTTTTAGCACCAAATGTAGTGCCATGTGCAACAAATGCCTTTAGTTCTGATATTAAAGGTTTGGATTTAATCTTAAGTTGTCCATTCTCTAATAGTTGCTTAAATTTAGCACATGCTGAAATTTTTGTCTTGTGTGTTGTATTAAATCCTTTACGGAATTTACGTACATGTCCTTTACGTGCTGGTTCACTTAAAAACATACCATAAATGTTTTCTTCTCCAAACTCGTTGATAGCAACTAATACTGCTTCTCCAATAGTATTATTTTCTACACTGTAATACACTTGTGGTAATTTAGATCCACGTTGTTGACCATCTTCCATTATAGTTTTTGTTATGTCTGCAAGTACTCTAACTTGCACTTGTACAGGTGAAGTATTGTGTTGCCATTCTGCAACTTGTTCAAAACTAGGTAATTCAAAAACTTGTATTGCGGCATAATCTCCGCCTGTACCTAAACTTGGATCTAAACTTACAACATATGTAAAGTTTGGATTTATATCTTTATACCAACGTGTTTGACCAAATTTTCTTAATGGATCTGTACCTTCAAGTTCTGCAAGTTTAACACTATTAATTAATGTTTCGTCAAAGATTAAGAATTCACATTCGTGTTCACGTCTAAAACGTTCTTCACCAATACGTGATTTTTCTTCAGCGGCCCATGCATCATCTCTGTCAGGGTGTTCACTCCAATGTGCTGAAAAAGCATAGAAACCATTTATTCCAACTTCAGTATCATTACCATGTTCATCAAAACGTTTCATTGCTTCTGTCCATATAAGTGCAAACTGATCTTCGTCACTGTTAGGTGTTGAAGTAATGATTGCTTTACCTCCTGTTGCTAGTGTAGGAGATATTGCAGTCCAAAATTCTTTTGCAATAGTAGGATTAACAAATGCAAACTCATCACAATATAGTAATGATATGGACATACCACGTCCTGTATTGTCTGTTGTGGTCTGTGAAACTATTCGTGAGCCGTTATCAAATTCCATTGATCCTTTGTTGTATGAGGTTACACCGCACCTAATATGATCTGGACAGTCTTCGTAAGCATAACGAATACGATGCATAATTTCTTGTGCACCTGCATACTTGTGTGCGGCAATAAGAACAGTTACATCTGGATTGAACATGGCATACCATAATAGATAACCTGCCGCCGTAGTTGACTTACCTGTTTGTCTAGGCAACATGTTAATATTAAATCTATGGCTATGATATGAGTCTACTAATCTTTCTTGAAACTCAAAAGGTTTGAATCTTAATTTCCCTTGTGTAGGATGTTGTATGTAAAAGAAATTATCCATAAAGAATTTTGCGCCTGTGTCGGGGTGAGCACAAGACTGTAATTCTTGTATTTCTTTTTCTGTATATCTAGTCCTTTGGTGTGCTTTTTTAACAAGTACGCCGTCAAGACTTTTTGCATTCTGTGCCATATAAGTATTTAACCCAATATTTGTGGGGATTTACGTTTATTGATACTTGTATCTATAAATGAACGTAGTATATCAAAATGTGTGCTTAAACCTTCAAATAAATCTATATTTAAACATTCACTAGCCATGCTATAACTGCTTTTTCCTATGTTGCTATAGTAACGTATGTCTAAACCTTTATCAGCGCCATATGACGGGAATACGCCTGTTATAAACAAACATGTATCACCTAATTGTTTTGCGTTTTGTGTGTAAGGCCTTTTCAATTTAAGATATGCTTCTGCAAATGATTGTTGTGGCATAAAGTCTGGTTTATCTAAATGACTTGCCAAAAGGTAAACAATGTAAGACTCAAGTTCAATCGGAATGTTATAACCGTATGTTTCTTTTGTCTCACATACTATTTCAAAGAAGGCGTTTGTGTATTCCGTCTTCATAATAGTATTTATTTTACTATTTTATATTTCTATATCGTTATAATAACCTTGATCATAACGTAAATCAAATAGTTTACGTCTATCTTGTTGTATTAGTATAGGTACAGGACTAGCAAATTTTCCATAATTAGGCTCACTCCACAACCATTCATATTCATAACTTACATTTAATTTTTTACAAAGTTTTTTCAGTCGTCTACGATTAATATCTTTGAATGTATATACTATTGCTTGATTGTTTTCTAAAGGTTCCCATGTTCCTGACCATTCCACTATTTTAATTTCGTTCTTTTTCCATGCCGCTAAACTCCATGGACATACAGGTTTTATTTTTTGGAAATATTCTGCCCAGTCAATCATACGAATATTTAATGAAAAAAATAGGCGCCTGAGCGCCTATTGAATCTATTATAATTTTTAAATTACGTTGCTATTAATGTTGCCGCGTCAGTTACTAATGTACCGCTTGTATCAATAGTATTTGGTCCAACTGCTGTTACTGTGCTAGTTGGATAGTTTGCCGCTTTACCAATTAGTCTAATACGTGCTTGTAAGTCTGCCGCTGTTGCTTGGTTATCCATTACTACAGTCATTGTACCACTGTTGTCATCAGTAGTGCAATAAATTAAAGGATTAATTTCTTTACAAATTGCTTCAACTGTTTCGTCAATGGCATCATCTTCACCTCTTAGATCAACTGCTGTACCGTTTGCAATTTTTACTAAAATTTTAAAAGCGAATGCTCCTGGACTAAAAACATTTCCTGCTGTTGATAATCCTGATCCGTGTACTCTTGCTACTGTTGCCATTTTTTATCCCCTTACTTCTTTTTACCTTTGCCGCGTCCACGACCTTCTGTTGTTTTGATATCTTCTTTTGGCATTTTACCACGTCCTCTACTAGCCATTACTTTACCACGACCACGTCCAGCCATTAGTTTACCACGGCCACGTCCTGCCATAAGTTTACCTCTGCCTCTACCTTCGTCTGTGCTTTCTTTGCCATCTGATAATGCATTCCAAAGTTCTTCTTTAAAAGTTTTATACTCTGTTCTTAATTTATCTTCGATTGATTCCAATGGATTATCTCCACTGTTTGCTGGAATCATTTTGGTTTTTCTTGTTGCCATACCTGCGTCTTTAGCATAGTCTGGATCATAACCTTTGTAAGTAGGTTCTTCTCTTTCATCTCCCATTGAATTTGCAAAACCTTCTTCTGCTTCTTCATCTTCACTGCCACATGGTGAACCATTTACGTTATCATCTGGTTTCATCATTGGAACATTATCTTTGTCTGGCATCATTTCTGGAGATACTTGCTGTAATCCTGCAAGTTTCATAATTTGTGCAATCATTGGTAAGTCTTCTGGTGAGTCTGCACTAATTGTAATTGACTCTTTAACATCTTCTTTTTTAAGATCGTCTTTGCCTTTACCGTCTATGGCATAATCCGGAACCATTTTACCTGTCTTAGGATCTTTTACCATTTTCTTTTTTGCCTCTTCTACTGGAGGATTCATTTTTTCTGTATTATCTACAGCGTCATTAATTACATTAGGATTCTTTTTATCTAATTCTTTCAAACGTTCTAGTACGTCATACATTTCACGTGATGCCATTATTCTGCTCCTTTATGACGTTCTTTTTGTTCTTTTGCTAACTGCTGTAAAAACGTCTCTTTACCTTTTTCAGTTGTTACTAATTTGTCTTTGTCTACTTCAGGTGAGTCTTTGTATTCACTATCTAAAAGTTTATCTTCGTATGGCTTTTCGTCTTCGCTACTTGCTTGATATTCTTCTGTTGGTTCACCTGGTTTACGTACACGTATCATATCATCTTGCATATTAAGTACGCCTGATAGATATGCTCTTAATTCATGTTGTGTAGTTGGATAATTTACAGTTGTTTCATATACTGTTACTTCTGTATTTGTCAACTGTGGGAAATCTAATGGCACACTTTGTATTGGTGTCTTCTTACCTGCTGATAAATTAGCAACATCAAACTTCTTTAATGCTACTTCCAATTGATCTTCAAAACCTTCTTCTAAATCTCCAGCAACTTTGATTACAAAGTCATACTGCTTTGCGGCTTCTGCAAGATATTTTTTAAATGTGTCAGCCATCATATTCTCCTTTAACTACGTTTATTTATCTTGATCCTTGTTTAAAATCTTATCTAAAATGGCGTTGCGATCCATGACTACATAGCCTTCTGCATCCACTGTATCAGCATTATCACCCTGTTTTTGATCTAAATTTTGTTTTTTAAGTTGTAATTCAACCATTTTTAACTTTTTATCTAGTTTTTGACTCTTTGCATCTATGGCATTTTTAAGCATATTACTTGCTGTCTCAAATACCCTACCTGCATATCTAGATTCTACATTCATGCCCAAGTCCATTAGATCTTCATAACTTTGTTTGGCTTTTTCTGCTAGATCATCTAGTTCTTTATCTGCTAATTCTCCAAGTCCTTTTACCATGGGTAAAGCGGCAGAGATTTTATCAAATTCTGCAATACTTCGCTCAAGGTTGTCAGTTTCTTTTTTGACCTCAACAACTGTTTTTGGTTCTTCAACCTGCTCCATAGTTTCTTTAACTTCAGGTAGATCTAACAATTCTTCTAATTTCTTTGTCATAATAATACTTATCTTCTCTTGCCTTGGTGGAATAAATCTTTTTCAGTTACCACTCTAAATTGGATACCATACTGCTTACAGTATTTGGCGGCCGCTTCCCATTTTGCTTTATTCTTAATATAGTTTGCTTGGTTGTATGCACTTTTGCCAACTTGTTCTTTGACTGTATGGTTCTCTGGTTTAATTTCAATTATTTCCGCTTTAGTTTTTCCTTTACTGTTTGCATACACAATAAAAAAGTCAGGAACGTAAACTGTATACTTTCCATCTAACGGATTTCTATAAGGAATCTTTATACTTTCACTTGCCCATTTTGCAACTGCTGGATGTTCATCACACAGTTTCATAAAATGCCATTCCCAACTTGATCTATAATTAGGAGTTTTGTTTCCTATATATTTTTCTGGGTTTTTTAGTTCATACCTGCCACGGGCAAAGTTTCCTAATTTGGCCATTATGCAATGATGTTCCTCTTGGCTGGGTTATCTCCAGTATCTGGCTTTCTAGTTCCTAATGCAGAAACATTTATTCTGTTTATGTTTAAAATTTCTCCTAGTACATTGTCTAGTTGTGTTTCTGTTAAGCCTTGTAGTTGTGAAAGTAATTCAAATGGACTTACTTCATCTATCTTACATTGTTTTAAAAATATAAATGCTACACTTTTTGCCGCACTTTCTTGCATTCCTCTTTTTTGAAAAAATGCTATTGCGGCATCACTTTCACTTGCTTTAAATTGTAGTTCTAATTTGTTTAAAGAATCAAAATATAAGATACTGTCTTCTGCACTATCTTTCTTTTTTATTTGAACATCTAATGGTAAGTTCGAAAAAGTTTCTTTCATTTTATTTTCCTACTGTACTGGTACAACTGTTAATGCAGATGTGCCTCGTTGAACATACTCATAATTTTTATTAAGAAGTACAGCATCACCTGCTTGATATGTTATATTATTGTTTGCACTGTTTATAGCATTTTGAAATGCTTGTACAGATCCATCTCCTAAATTATTGCCGAATGATCCAACTCCTGTTGTACCTTCTGCTACACCTAATTCTTTTAACCTTGCAGTTTCTGCTGGAGTAAAGTAACTATTATTTTCAACAGTGTTAGTTTCTGCTTTATTTTGTATATCTTTAGAGTTTGCCACTACTGTGTCTTGTGTTTCAACTTTTACTGCTTGTGTTTGTCCTACTTTGTTTAATCCTGCAATTTGCACAGTATCTTCAATAGTGTTTGTAATTGCACCTGTTGCAATACTTGTTATCTCACTTTTAACACCTTGTTTAGTTAATTTTTTTGCATTCTCGTATGTGTTCTTTGCCTTAATTGCTGTACCAAGTAGTGCAAGTGGATTACTTGTTACGTTAGGATCCATTAAGTCACCAAACACATCTAGTCCTCCAGCAAGTACTCCTGTGTTACCAAACAACGATGCACTTCCTCCGCCTAGTATACTTAAAGGACTTGGTGTTGAATCATAATGTAATTGTGCAAATCCATCTGGATTGTTTTTGCTTACTCTACCTTCAGCATATTTTATTCCTTCATATATCAAAGTCATTTGATTGTCTGCTGGTGCACTACTACTTGAATTAAGTTGCGGACCTTGCCAACTACTAATGATAGGATTAATTAATGTATATTCAAAAAATCTGTGTCTACTTAATTGATAGATACTAATCTTATTAAAGAAATGACCAGCAGTGTAACTGTCATAACCAAAACTATAAGGTGCTTGACCTGCTCCTTGTTTTCCTCTACTGCCACCATCGCTTTTTGTTGCCGCGCCATTGTAAGCAGGCTGTCTAGACAGTTCATCTGGGTAGTTAGAATCAGCATAATAATTTTTAAAGTATTGTTGCCACATACCGCTTACCATGTTTACGTTATCATCATGGAAAGTAATATTAATTGGTGTATATTGTACTTGTGTTTGTACATTTGTTTTTTTACCGTATTGATTTTTTACTTCGGTATTAACATTTACTCCTGGTACTTGACATGCTTTTACAAGCATTCCAACTTCAATGTTAGGTTCTGACTTTGACCATCCTATACCTGCACCTGGTGATCTTGCCGCGGCCTTATTAATATCAAAATAAACATGGTATAAAAATTCAACTTTAGGTGCAAGACGCATGTAGTCATCTGTAAACAATCTTGCCGCATGTTGATAATCTCTCATATCTCCAGCACCGCCAAAAATGCCGCCTACTACATTGCCTAAAAATTTGGTTACTTTGCTCATACTATTATTTAGTCGTAAAAAAAGGCCGAGATATTTTACGTCCCGGCCTTATAAACAGATGACTACTAATTAGATATTAGCCTGTTGCTAAAGTTCTAATTGTTCTTCCGATAGCAGTTCCAATACCGTTTGGTTGACCAGCACCATTAGTTTGGATAGCGTTATCGTATTGCAGTGACATTGTAATGTCAACTGGATTTGAATCTGAGTATGTTAACTGATTGTAGTTAATGTCTTGTACAAAACATCCAACTAGTTCAAATGTTTCAAGTACACTTGGTGTGTTAGCACCGTTACCACCGTCTAGGATTTCAATTCTTGTTTTGAATTTGTAATCTACGCCGGAAGCCGCACTTGATTGTTCGAAGAAATCGAATTGTTTCTGTAACTGTTGACCTGCACTCTTACTCACAGCGTTGTTTACATCATCACGTATTGTGATTGTAATTGGTTGCCATGTGTGTTTACCTGCATAGTAAACTTTTGAGTTGTAAACGTCAATTGCAATTGATTCGAAGTTTACATTCGGTCTTGTTACATCAATTACTTGTTTTGTAAGTTCAATGTTAGGAGCACCAGCACCAAAATTTTCAAGACTCACTCTAAAGCGATACTTGAGTTTTGGCATCAACAAGCCTTGTGAACTTGCAGATTGGTCACTCGCCAACGGAACTGTAAATTTGCTTAAACTTGAAATAGCCATCTAATTTGCTCCTTGTATAGTTTTATTTATCCCCATTATTGATTGCCCAAAGTTGCTATCTCGCCAGTGTTCTTTAAGCGTAATGGAATGTAAATGAATTCCACACTTTTCACTGGTTCAATTGCAACGTCAACATATAGTTCGTTGCGATCAATTCTTGCTGGAGTGTTGTTTGTATCATCACATACAACTAGGAAGTCATATAATGCTCTTTGACCTACAAGTTCAAGTAATAAACTTTCAGTTGCTTGTTTGATTTCATCACGTGTAATCTTATCGTTTGGTTCAAACATAAACGGTTTAGCAAGTAGAGTCATTTGACGTCTTAAGTATGCAACTAATCTTGCAACATTAATTCTGTCCAATGAACTAGCATTTTTTGCTCTTGTGTGTTGACCAAAGTTTACTAATCCACTACCAGTAATAAATGTTAATGGGTTAATTTTAACTCCGGACATTGTTTCACGTACACCGTCATTTAGTGCTACTGCATTAAATTCGCCTTCGCTATCAATAAATCCTACGCTTGATGCGTTGCTAATACCACCACGTCTTGTACCTGCTGGTGCAAACCATGGAAACGATACAGCATCACTTACTGCAATAGTACGTAGCATCATGTGACTTGGTGGAACAACAATATTTTTACCTGTTACATCAGTTGTTAGTCCTGATGGATAAAACGCCGCCATGTACTCATCGTATGACACCATTCCATCTTCGCCATCAGTAGTTGCACCTGCTGTGTTGTTACCCCAATTTTGTAACGAAGTTGCATTTGGTTGTAGTCTAAACGGAGTATCAGCAACAACAAATCCTGTTAAGCCTCTGTCTACGTTTAGTCCAATTAAGTTACTTGTAAGTTCTGGATAACCAGGAGCACTTAACAATGTAAAGTTACGTGTTTCTTCGTCACGTAGCAATTCATTACTATCAACTGCACTCTTAAGTCCAGCAATAATAGTTTGTCTTTGTGCATGTCTGCCAAATAATCCTGAACCGTCTTCTTTAGTTGTGTTCCAACCAATCCAACGTGCTTTTTTATAAGCCGACATTTCTTCACTTAGGTAACGTGTGTTTTTACCACTGTTTGCTGTGATATCAATTTGATTTGCTACAAATTTCTTAACATTGAAACCTGAACGTCTAGTGTTCCATAATAGCATACCTCTTGGATATAAGTCTGGATCTGGAGCATCTGGATCTACATAGTTAGAACTTAACAATGCTTCAATAGTTGCCGCAGTATCGCCTGTAGCACCTGCTGATCCATAACGTGCATCTGCAAATACAATTCCATCTTCAGTAGTTTGATCAGTTACATCAATTAATACCCATTCAGTTGCTGAATTATCCCAACGGTAAATTTTAGCACCGTAAGCATCTATGTCAGCAGTTGAAACCCAAATATCACCTTCAACTAGATCAGTACCATCTGACTGTCCGCCAGTTTTTGCTGGAGCAGTTGCTGATACAATCGGTCCTTTAGGATCAGTTGCACCCGCTAATGGTGTGTAATTTAAATAACCTACCCACTTGCTTCCATCATGTACCATAATATCAACTTCATCTAATGTTGTGTTGTACCATAGTGTACCGTCTGCTGGAGTTGCTGTTGGAGCATTATCACTTGCTTCGTATACAAGTGGTTTCCAGTTACTAATAATGTGTGAGTGATCATCATCTGCGCCTGCTGTGTAGTAGTTTGCAGTACCTGATTCAACACCTGCACCTGAACGTGCCCATGCTGTAAATCCTGCACTTGGTAAAATACTTGACGCATCTGTAATTTTAATTTCGCCGCCTAATGCATGGCTTATTGAAAGGTAACCATTACTTACTGTTGCAGTAATGTGTTCAAAGCCTGCCGCACTAATTGCTGACGCAACACCTTCAACTGTTGCTGTTGATACAGTTACAGTTTTAGCAGTTTGATAAACGTTACTACCGTTATCTGTTTCTGCCATTGTAAATGAACCTGTAGTTACAGTTGGGTTTGCACCTTGTTCAATGCCTGTTGCACTTGTTGGTGAACTTGTTACTCTTCTGTATAATTTAAAGTTAACTAACTTTTCAACACCTGTTGTACTATCTTCTGATCCGCCTCTACCTGAGTAGTTTGCAAGAGCAAATATTGTACCTGCGGAAATTAAAGTACCGCCTGTAGAGTCAATTGTGTTAACTGCTTCTTCTCTTGTATTGTAAACTGGTGTAGTCACTGTTGACCATACACCTAAACTATCGTTCCAAACTTGTACTTTAATGTTGCACCTAAGTTTGGTGAAGTAGTTTTCATCCAAACACTTCCACTTGGTTTAATACCACTTCTAGAAGTTCCTGCTACTGTTACAGTATCTGTTGACTTCCATGTTGGAACGTTTGAGTGTTTTGAAATTTGTACTGCCATACCTGAATAGTATGTTGCAGTAATACCTGTTTGTGTTTTTAGTGTACTTCCAGTTGCATCTTCAATTACAATAGCACCATCATCTGTAGTACCATCTGAACTTGAAGTTCCATCACTGTAAATTTCTAATACACCTGTTGTTGTTACTTTAGCACCAACACCTTGGATACTTGCACCGTTAATTGCATTTGCAAGTGCAGTGTTTGTAGTACCTGAAAGTACAACACTTGTACCGTTAATAATAAGTGCTTGACCATTTAATAATGTTGGACTTGATACAGTACCTTGAATTGCTGGCCAACTAGATGCCCAACTATCTGAACTAAATGTTGAGTCACCACTTGTTAAAGCGGCAATGTTTGCACTAGTTGTAGAACCTACTTTGACCCAGTTGTTGTCTGCATTTTTATAGTATACATCATTTTGTATTCTTGCAGTTACTACAGCGTAATCACCTTTTGCACCTACGCTTGGTTTAGGATCACCAGTTGCAACATCTCCAACAAGTTGTGTAGCGGAGTTAAGAACTAAAGGAATCTTGTTAGTGAATTTTTGTGTTGCTCTGTTCCATTCAAATATACCATATAATGAATCGTTTGTATCTAACCAATATGTACCATCTGCTGGTGTACCTGCTGGTGCAGATGAACTACCTGTAAGTTCAGCAAGGTCAGCATCTGCTCTTACAACGTATGCTCTATTTGCTACGCCTAAGAAAGAATATGCTGATTGCAATCCGTACTCATTAAGTTCATTACCATGTAATGGATTGTTAGATGAATCTGTATAAAACTTTGGATTACCAAATGTTTCTGTTAATTCTCTTTGTGATGTAATTAGGTATGGTGTTCCAGCATTAGATTTTAATGTTCCTTGTGCTGTTCCTGTACCTGCGCCATTTGGCTTATTAGCGGCAGTTGCTACGATAATTAGTGGTACCGTTGCGGCCGCGGCTGGCGTATAAAAACTTTCGTCTATTACGCTAACTTCAACTCCTGGTGATGTAAGTGCCATCTTGTTACTCCTTTAATTAAGTTCTTAAACATATTTAGCCACTTCTACTAAAAATGCGGTATAATAATAGGCGGAAAAGGTACCGAAAAGGGCGGTAAATACAGTTATGGCAAGACCTTTATGTAAAACATGTAACCGTAGACCCTGTGCAGTAAACTATAAGAAGGGTCGTAAGACTTACTATAGAAGTAAGTGTGAACAGTGTGCAAGGGGAAGAACTCCAAGTACACCTATGTGGTATCAACTAGGATATAGACAAAAAGATAAATGCGATAAGTGTGGTTTCACAAGCAAACACAGTGAACAATTTGCTGTTTATCATATTGACAGCAAACTAACGAATTGTAGACACAGTAATCTAAAAACTGTGTGTGCTAATTGTCAGCGTATATTACACAAAGAAGGATTTACTTGGAAACAAGGTGACTTAACACCCGATTTTTAAGAAACTCTACACTATCATTGTTTTCAATGGTAGCATCAAAGTCTACGTTACACCATGCCCATTCTGATATATGTACTTCAGGAAAGTTTTCTTCCATTTTATGAGCAACTACAATATTTTTTGCACCTTTGTTGCTATTAATCTGACGCATTTGATGCTGTGCAATAGTCCACCATTCTGGTTCATCACCACGTTTTACACGCCATAATTTTCCACCTATTGAACGTAGCATATTTGCTTCATTTTCAAAACGCACATCTGGAATAACAAATTTACCCTCAGGATTTTCAAGTAATTGCTTTTTAACAAGGCTAACCCATATACCGTCATAGAATCCATTACGCATACAATCTGTTCCAAATAATTGTAATACCAGTCTTGGTGTAATTGGATTACCTGTTTCTGTACTCCAATAAGGATCTACTTTTTCACGCCATGCACGTGACTCAGGAGTTTTGCCTTCAAGCATTTCTCTTTCCCAACCAAATACACTGGCTACTCCATCTTTGAGTTTGTCTGCAAATGAAATTTTTGTAAAGCCTTGATGCTCGACTAAGAAGTCTGCCACAGTTCCTTTACCTGAACCAATAAGTCCGCAAATACCAATTATCATAAAAGATCCTTTATTAAAAGTATCTCTAAATTGTATAGTCATTGTATAGGAAAGTCAAGTAGTTTTTAGCCAATTACGAACGACAATGGTTTAGAACCATCTACGTAATTTGCCAAATCCATTTCCAATTTCTCCATTTCGGCTTGGGCATCTGCTTTGAGTGCATCACCGTTTAGTGAAGTACCACCTTGTGGTGTAGATATTGTTGCGAATTTGCCACGTGCTTCACCTAGCATATATTTACATACTGCTAGTGTGTAGTCTTTCAACCATTGTCCTGCATATGGATCACTTAATAAATTAAAGTCCGGACGATAATTGTATATTTGCATAAGCACTTGTTCATCTGATCTAGGTCTTTGCATAATTGTTAACTTTTTACTTACAGGATCAAATTTAAAATTTATAAAACTACCAAACATTTTACCTACTAGTTCTTGATAACCTGCAAAAGCAAAGTAAGTTCCTAGTCCGCCCATCTGTGATGAATTTAAAAGATAGGTATTTGTATATGCTAGATTGAAAGGTTCAAATAATGTACCTCCGTCTCCGCCTCCTGATCGAGATCCAATAGAACGTCTAAACAGTTCTCTAACTTCAATTACTTCGTTTGGTAAAATATAATCGTTTGTATCTTCTTGGAATTCTAATATTGCATATGATTCTTCAACAGCGTTTTCTGCACGTTGTCTGTATTTTCCAAGTGCCTTTTCTAATCCTACTTCATAATGTTTAGGATCAAGTTCTACATCGACCATTCCGTCGCCAAGTAGAGTACGAACGTATTCAAAGACTGCCTGTTTTTTATTTTCTAATTCAGTGCTCATAGTAATATTTATCCTGTTGGTGCTGTGTTCTTATATGGGTGACTTACAGGTAAATTACTTGCTAATCCCCACTTGTGGGCAATATAACCTTCTGCTTTTATAACATCTGTGATGTCGGTTCCACCTGTGCCTGGAGCACCTGCTACGTGAAAATATTCTGCCATACGTCCATTTAGTTTTACATTTGATCTGTTACGCATCATACGAACATCACTTACATTGGTATTCATCGAACTGCTGTAAGGGTCTACATCAGTTCTAGTAGTGCCGTTCAATCTACCAAATATTTGGTTACCTGTTTTATTGAACACAATGCTCACAATAGTCCAAGTGCTTGAATTGATGCCTACT
>Ga0163111_10000519_pt1 | contig 23154 bp, 19 predicted proteins | sample CRUFie1St18metaG_FD_109645 | JGI IMG/M metagenome (GOLD analysis project Ga0163111, IMG submission 109645) | Marine microbial communities from the Costa Rica Dome - CRUD Field 142mm St18 metaG | ecosystem: Environmental > Aquatic > Marine > Oceanic > Photic zone | place: Costa Rica: the Eastern... | reverse complement strand
TTTTCATTTTAATGTTTTAATACTTATCTAAAATACGAATAATTAAATAATTTAATAAAATGTTAACTTTTTTTATTAAAAAATAGTTTAAACAAACTAGAATAAATGTTTTTCAGCATGGTAACTAGACCTGACAAGAGGTCCACTCTCAACATATTTAAAACCTAACTTTAGACCATACTTTTTGTATTCATCAAATTTTTCTGGAGAAATAAATTCGTCCACTGGTGCATGTTTAGGAGTTGGTTGTAAATATTGCCCTAAAGTAACAATATCTACGTTGACAGAACGTAAATCATCTAAGGTTTCTAAAACCTCTTCATGAGTCTCTCCTAATCCAAGCATCAAACCAGATTTTGTTTTCATACCACCTTGTTTTAACCTCAATAATAATTCAAGACTTCGATTGTACTTTGCTTGAACTCTTATAGTTTTAGTAAGTCTTCTAACAGTCTCAATATTATGAGAAACTATTTCAGGTGCAACATCAATTATATTTTGTAAGTTTTTCCAATTTCCAGCGAAGTCAGGAATGAGAGTTTCAAGGGTAGTTGAAGGTGATTGACGTCTTATAGCCTTAACCGTACTTACCCAAATTTCTGAACCACCATCTGAAAGATCGTCACGATCAACTGAAGTGATAACAGCATGCTTTACTTTCATTAATTTTACAGAGTTTGCAACCCTTCCAGGTTCAAAAACATCTACTTTTTCAGGTTTTCCGGTAGCTACGGCGCAAAAACCACAAGACCTTGTACAAACATTACCTAAAATCATAAAGGTTGCAGTTCCAGCTCCCCAACATTCACCCATATTTGGGCAATTTCCACTCTCACAAATGGTATTGAGTTTATGTTCACTAACCAGGTTTCTAACCTTTTTATAGGCATCTCCAGTAGGTAATTTAACCTTAAGCCATTTTGGCTTTTTTGTTTTTACAACAGTATCAATACTCATTAGTAAAATTTATTTCCAATTGAACAACTTAAATAAATTGATGGGAAAAATCTATGACTTTGATTGTCAACCATAATAATAATGGGATTCATAAATGCATCTGCAGTTATACCCAGTTCTAATGAATTAATAATTTCTCTTGTTGTAGAAAATTCAAATTCCATACCAAACTTAAAATAGGCTCCGGGATTAATTTTAGTATTCATGAGTCCAGCAGACCATGAACCTCTTCCATAAATATTGAAAAACCCATGTTGTTCAGGATCGTACCTTTCCAGTGATATTCCAGCAATTCTTCCAGAATAATCATACTTAAAAACTTCTAAAAATATGGGCTTAATTAACCCAATTGAAGTTCCATATGAATAATTTATTGCTATCTGAACTCCATTTTGTCGAAGTTTTTCAAAAGCAATTTTTCTAGATCCAATTCCAACTCTTAGTGAATATATAGAGTTTAATTTTCCATATACAAACTTTTTAGCATTTTCATCAAAAGAACCAAAAATCTTATACTCTTTGTCATGATTGATATTTATTAAATCAATATTGAGTAAAGATTTTTTTTTGTAAGTCTTAAATTTAGCATTAGTGTAATTGATTCCTAATCCATTGGTATGTATAACACCACCTAACCATGCTTCCTTAGAAATTCTTACCAACATTTTATCTTCTTGGGGAATTTGACACTGAATATTGACAAATAATAAGATCTGAAATATGGGTAATATTAAATATTTATAATGCATTTTCACCTATACAAAAATAACTATTTTGTAGGATAAAATGAACTGTTTAAGGTAAAGTTTAAAATAATTTAAGCACTTTTGTTAAAAGTCTTCTTTAGTAGTTTTGATTTCCTGTTGTGTGATTAAGTCTTTATGAAGATCTTCTTCAAGATTAATACTGTAAGCTGGACATCTTTTCTGAACAGGTTTAAATAAAAAACAAGAGTTTAATAATGCAACAGCAGCAAATGTAAATAGGAAATAAAATAATTTTTTCATTTTAATATGATTACTTTAAACAAAATTATCAAAAATCGAATACCAACAATAATTTCATTAAACTTTTATTTGTATTTATAATGATTGACCCAAAGTTTTTAATAAGTAATGTTCAAAATGATTGGAAGTATATTTTAGAAAAAGAAATTAAAAAAATTTATTTTACTACCATTATGGTTACCATTAACACTTGTCAAAAAAAAAAACTATTAAGGCCTGATCCAACAAATATTTTTAGAGCATTTAACGAAACAAGTTTGACCGATTTAAAGCTAGTGATTTTAGGTCAAGACCCCTACCATGGAGAAAATCAAGCAAATGGACTTGCATTTGGAGTTGATAACAATATTAAAACTCCTCCATCTTTAAAAAATATATTTGAAGAAGTTTATAATAGTACTCAGCAATTATCAAAAGCAAATAAAGATTTAAAACAATGGGCTCAGCAAGGCATTCTTCTTTTAAATACCAGTTTGAGCGTTGAACTTTTCAAACCTAACTCTCATTCTCATATAGGTTGGAATGTGTTAACCAACGCTATAATAAGAGAGATTTCAATAGTTAAAAAAAATGTTGTTTTCTTTTTATGGGGCAAAAATGCTCAAGAAAAAGAATTATTAATAAATTCATCGAAACATTTGGTACTCAAAACCTCCCATCCGTCGCCTCTATCAGTCTACAGAGGATTAGGGGTTGCAATCACTTTTCTGATGCAAATACTTTTTTTAGAAAAAATAATTTAACTGAAATAGATTGGTGAATCATAAAAGAAATATACTTTTTATAGTTTTGGTAACTGTATCTATTTTTAGCTTAGGACAAAAGATAAAATTTATAGAGATTTATAATGAAAATGGTTTAGTAGAAAAAAAAAAATCAAACGACAACAACCCAAATAACCTAATTAATGGGTTCTATTTGTCTAATATTGAAAATGGATATTTAACTACAACCATTGATTCTTCTCGCATTTTTGACAAAACACTATTTATTCATATGAATTACGGGGAACGTTTTAAGAATAGCGAAATTCAAATAAATATTCCGGATGATATAGACTTAAAATTTGCACAAAGCTTTGAAAATAAAAGTATTTATTTTAATCCATCTGATTTTCAAAAAAAAATAAATAATTGGCTGCTTTTGATGAATAATAATGGCTTTCCATTTGCTGAGTTTGAGTTTGAAAACCCAACATTTAGTAATTCAAAAATTGAACTAGATTGCAATCTCAAAACAGGTCCTTATGTAATTATTGACACAATAATAAATCCAGAACTTAATAAAAAAGAATGGAACTTAATATCCAATATTACTGGGATTAAAAAAGGAAATGCTTTTAATTTAAATAATGTATATGGGGTGAGTGAAAAACTAGAAAATACTGGATATATTAAAGAGTTAAAATCTGCTGCCTATGAATTTGTAGATGATTTGGCTTTAATTTATACATATGCTCAACCTATTTCAAAAAATAGCTTAAATGGACTGGTCGGAATTCAGCCATTAGAAGATGGAAAAGTTCAATTTACCGGCAATGTATCTTTAAATTTTCTTAACAGTTTGAATTACGGAGAACAGCTAAAAATAAATTGGAGGAGAATGTTTAATGCTTCACAAAATTTAATTACGGAATTTAATTTCCCCTTTTTATTTAACTCAGACTTTCAAATAAGTGGAAGAATTGATATGATAAAAAAAGATAGTTCTTTTTTTAACTTTAATTCAAAATTTACAATAGAGTATTTAATTAAAAATAATCTCTCATTAGGTGCTTTAATTTCAAATAATAATTCCACCAATCTTATTGACGAAAAATACAGTTCTACGTCTGTAAATAGTTTTGGCTTCACATTTAATTCTAATCAACAAGACAATAGAATTAACCCAACGAGTGGCTATTTTATATCAAGTGACCTTTCATATGGATGGAAGCAAACGTATAATCTTGATACTTCTCAATCTAACATTTTAAGAACTCCCAACTTCTATGGGAACTTAAACTTTAATAATTATTTTAAAATTCGCAAAAGGTCAACTTTTAAACTTGGTATACTAGCATCATCTATTCAGAATGAAATACTATATGAAAATGAATTTTCAAGAATTGGAGGCTATAAGACCATTAGAGGTTTTGATGAAGAGTCTATATGGGTGAGCTCTTATTTAATTACAAATTTAGAATTTAGGTATCTTATAGACGAAACATCCAACTTATTTATCTTTTCTGACTTTGCATGGACAGAATCAAAAACACAAGAATTATTGGTTAATGATTATTATAATAGTTTTGGTTTTGGAACTAATATTTCAATGCCTAATGGTTTACTTACTTTAATATACGGTTTGGGCAGGAAAATTGACAACCCTTTCTTATTAAGAACTGGAAAAATTCATTTGGGTTTTACAAGTTATTTTTAATTCACTTAAACAAAAACAATTACGGCTACACATACTTTGTTTTTTAATATCATTAAAAGTACATTTGCCAAAAATTTAAAATACTATGGAAAAAGCAGTTAGTTATAAAGTAAAAGATATAAGCCTTTCAGATTGGGGAAGAAAAGAAATTAAACTTGCAGAAGCAGAAATGCCTGGATTAATGAGTTTAAGAGAAGAATACAAAGGTCAGAACCCTTTAAAGGGAGCAAGAATAGCTGGTTGTCTGCATATGACTATTCAAACTGCTGTACTAATTGAAACACTAAAAGATTTAGGTGCTGAAGTTAGTTGGTCTTCCTGTAACATTTTTTCTACTCAGGATCATGCAGCGGCTGCAATTGCTAGCGAAGGAATTCCTGTTTATGCATGGAAAGGGATGAACGACCAAGAATTTGATTGGTGTATTGAACAAACACTATTTGCTTTTGAAGGAGGTAAACCTTTAAATATGATTTTAGACGATGGTGGAGACTTAACCAATATGGTCTTAGATAATTATCCCGAACTAGTTAAAGATATTAAAGGTCTCTCTGAGGAGACAACAACAGGAGTTCACAGACTTTATGAGAGAATGAAGAATGGAACTCTTCCAATGCCTGCAATTAACATAAATGATTCCGTAACAAAATCTAAATTTGATAATAAATATGGTTGTAAGGAATCTTTAGTTGATGCAATTAGAAGATCAACAGATGTTATGATGGCTGGAAAAGTAGCCGTTGTTGCAGGGTATGGTGATGTTGGAAAAGGTTCTGCAGCTTCACTTCAAGGTGCTGGTGCCAGAGTAATAGTTACAGAGATCGACCCAATATGTGCTCTTCAAGCTGCTATGGATGGATTCGAAGTCAAAAATATGGAAAATGCAGTAAGTGAAGCAGATATTGTAGTTACTGCCACAGGAAATAAAGATATTATTAAAGGTCAACATTTTGAGCTGATGAAGGATAAAACAATTGTTTGTAATATTGGTCACTTTGATAATGAAATAGATGTTGCTTGGCTTGATTCAAATCATGGAAATACTAAAACTACCATTAAGCCTCAAGTTGATATGTACACTGTTAATGATAAAGATATCATACTCCTTGCAGAAGGAAGATTGGTTAATCTTGGTTGTGCTACTGGACATCCTTCATTTGTTATGAGTAATTCATTTACCAACCAAACACTTGCTCAGCTTGAATTATGGACCAATAGTGATAATTATAAAAATGAAGTTTATATGCTACCAAAACACTTAGATGAAAAAGTTGCTCTTTTACATCTTGCCAAAATTGGAGTAGAACTAGAATCACTTAGTAATGATCAGGCTGATTATATTGGAGTTAAAGTAGAAGGACCATATAAACCAGAGTATTACAGATATTAATTACCCTGACAATAAAGGACTTAATGAACTTTTTAAACAGACTTAAATTTTACCTCATTGGGTTAGGTTTAGGTCTGCTTCTCATTTATTCTCTTTTTAAGGATAGAGAGTGGGACTGGCTACCAGAAAATAAGATAAAAAAATTTATTTTAGAAACCCCATTAAAAATAAACCTTAAAAAAGATCAAACTGCTATATTAACAGATCAATTTTCTAAAAAAATATTCGATTTAATTATTAATGGAAATGTGAATTTTTCAGAAAGTAAAACTAAGTTCACTAATAAAAAATATGTAATTGAGTACAAGAATAGCTCAGCATTATTCAATATATCTTTTGAAGATACTTTGTGTAGAATTATTTCAATTGATAATATGATTTTCAAAGACATTTATGAATTAGGATTTTTAGATACTATTGTTTTTATTGATAATTCTAATCTTTATTTGAAATTTGAGAAAATGGAGAAAAAATTTACTAAAAACTTTATATCAAAAGTTGAAAAATATGGATTAAATCCTGATGATATTTCTAAAAATCTGAATAATTTCAATGTTAATTGGAAAAAATCAAATCCTTTTACAAATCTCAATCCTAAGTATTTAGGAACAATCAACATCTCTAATCTTCAATACGAAATATCATTAGAGACCGGAAATAATAAATTAAGGTTTAAAGATATTACTGAAAATTAAAGTTCTTTTTTTATTAGTTATTGAGCCTTTTATAATAAAGATAAATAGCTATTATAGAAAAGAAAATATTTGGAAACCATACAGCTAAAAGCGTATTCCACCCTACATTAACAGCAGCAACAGTCGTCATTTTCATGAAAAAAACATAAACTAATCCACACGACAGTCCAATAACTAAATTTTTTCCCACTCCTTCCCTTGACTTTCTTGAAGCAACTGAAATACCAATAACAGTCAAAATATAAGCAGCAAAAGGATATGCTGTTCTCTCATGCTCACTAATCTCTATATGTTTAGTAGAATTACCTTTATTTTCTTCTTTTTTCTTATAATTAATCAGTTCTGGAGTGGTCATAGCAAAAGTGATTTCTGCTCTTTGCCCAAGGTCTTTAATATTAAAAGGTAAAACAGTGTCAATTACTTTTTTTGTAATCACATCATCATTCAATTTCCCAATTTTTCTTATAAATACATTTTTGAGTTTCCAATTATTTAAGATGCTATCTCCCTCCGCTCTTTCTACTTGCATATCACTTTTAAGCTTCCATTGACCTTCACTATTTTCTTCCCAGTTTTCAATCCATAGTCTTCTGACGGTAGTAGTATTTCCAATAAATTGTCTGTAACTAACTAATGTTCCTTTATTAATTTCTAAATGAATATCCTTAAAATTCACATTATATTTTGTGAACTGATTTTCAAAAGTTAATCTATTTTTGTTAGCAAAAGGAGCCACATAGTGGTTCATTAAAACAGATATTATTAAAAGAAAAGAAGATGCTATTATGTAAGGTCTAGAAAACCTCCAAAAGCTAATTCCACTACTTAAAATTGCTACAATTTCAAGTCTTTGAGCCATAAAGCTGGTAAACCATAAAACTGAAAGAAAAATAATTAAGGAAGAAAATAAATTAGCATAATGAATAAAAAAATAAGGATAATATTGAGTAATAATTTTGTAGAAAGTTAAATTATTCTCTGGATTCATAAAGTCTTTAAGTTTTTCAGAAACATCAAATATTATGGAAATACTCATTACTACAGCAATCATAAAGACATATGTGCCTAAAAATTTCTTAACTATAAACCAATCTAATTTTTTCATTATTGGATTTAAAGTCTTTCAACGAGTTTTTTCACCATTTTATTTTTCCAAGTTGTAAAAGTTCCATCTTCAATTTTTTTTCTGGATTCTTCAACAAGCCATATATAAAATGATAGATTATGAATACTGGCAATTTGTGGGCCCAACATTTCTTTAGAAACAAATAAATGTCTTAAATAGGATTTAGAATATCTTTTATCAACATATGAAGTCCCATTTGAATCAATTTCACTAAAATCGTTTTCCCATTTTTTATTTTTAATGTTTATAAAGCCTTCTTTAGTAAATAACATCCCATTTCTTGCATTTCTTGTTGGCATAACGCAATCAAACATATCAACTCCTAGAGCAATGCATTCTAGGAGATTAGAAGGAGTGCCTACCCCCATTAAATATCTAGGTTTTGATTCGGGCAAAATATCACAAACTTCTTCAGTGTGTTTGTACATTAAATCATGGGGTTCTCCAACTGACAAACCTCCAATTGCATTACCCGGCAAATCAAAAGAAGCAATAACTTCAGCACTTTGTTTTCTTAAATCCGAATAAGTACTTCCTTGAACTATAGGAAAAAGAGATTGTGAGTAATTGTATTTATTTGGGCTATTATTAAAATTATCTACACACCTTTTTAGCCACCTATGAGTCATTTTAGTAGAAGACTTTGCATAAGAATAGTCACAAGGATATGGTGTACACTCATCAAATGCCATAATAATATCAGCACCGATTGATTTTTGAATATTCATAACATTCTCAGGAGTAAAAAAATGAGAAGATCCATCTATGTGAGATTTAAATTTCACACCCTCTTCTGTTATTTTTCTTCTACCAGATAAACTATAGACTTGATATCCTCCAGAATCAGTTAAAACTGGCCTATTCCAAGAAATAAATTTATGAATACCACCAACTTGTTCTAGTAAATTAAGTCCAGGCCTTAAATACAAATGATAGGTATTTCCAAGAATTATTTGAGCCTTCACTTGTTCTTCAAGATCTTTTTGAGAAACTGATTTTACTGTCCCAGCTGTACCAACAGGCATAAAGATTGGAGTTTGAATAATACCATGATCAGTATTTATAATGCCTGATCTTGCTTTAGAATTTGGGTCTTTAGACCTAAGGGTAAAGTTCATAAAAATGTGAATAAACTACTTTACAACAAATATAGAATATCTCAATTAAGCAATACTTTTAATAATCTAAAATGATTTGTGATTAATGACCTACTTAGATGTTTTTGAGTTCTTTCTTATTGGCAGTTTTTTAGTTCAATTATTTTATTTGTTCTACTTTAATTCTAGGTTATTAATTTCAAATGGGAAACATATGGATTCATTCGAACCAGATATTTCAGTTATAATTTGCGCCAGGAATGAAGAAAAAAATTTAAAACAAAATTTAGAAAAATTTTTAAATCAAGATTATGATAATTATGAGGTTATTATTGTAAACGACAGATCTTGGGATAATAGTTTAGAATTCTTAAATAATTTAAAAAAGAAATATTTAAAATTAAAAGTAGTTAATATACCAGACAATAAAACAGATCACTATGGCAAGAAACTTGCCCTAACATTAGGGATTAAAGCAGCAAAAAACAATTATCTACTATTTACCGATGCTGATTGTTTTCCCTATACTAACAATTGGATTTCTAATATGAGTAGTGGATTTCACAATAAAAAAGAAATAGTTCTAGGTGCAGGTATTTACGCAAAAGAAAATGGTTTTTTAAATAAAATTATAAGATACGATACTGCACAAATTGCATTAAACTATTTAAGTTTTGCAAAGGCAAAAATAGCATATATGGGAGTTGGACGAAATTTAGGATATACTAAAGATGTATACTATTTAAATGAAGGCTTTAAATCTCACTATCATATTGCCTCTGGAGATGATGATTTATTTGTAAATCAAGCATCAAAAAATGATAATTCAGAAATTATTTTTAATAAAGAAAGTGTTACTATTTCGTTTCCCAAAAAAAAATGGAGGGATTGGATTATTCAAAAGAAAAGACATCATACTACAAATAAAAAATATAAAATCAATCATAAATTAATACTAGGGATTCAGTTTTTAAGCTCTTTTCTATTCTATTTAAGCTTTCTTATTTTGTTAATCTCAGATTTTACAAAAATTGAAATATCAATCTTATTTGTGCTTAGATATATAATTATTATATGTCTCTTTTACAAACCTTTCAAGATTTTAATGTGTAAAGATCTTTTATGGACATTCCCTATATATGAAATCATCTTACTAATTTGTCAACCTATCTTTCAAATTAATAAGAAGAATAGAATTTAAATGGATAAAGAAAAAACAGGATCTCATCTTTCTGAAAAAGCTCAAAAAGATTATGAATTAGTAATAAGAGCCACCAAAAAAAAAGACCAACAAGCTTTTGCTGAGTTGATGGATAAATACAAGGATTCTATCTATTATATGCTTCTTAAAATGGTCAATAATAATGACGATGCGGAAGACTTAACTCTTGAAGCTTTCGGAAAAGCATTTAATAGACTTCACCAGTATACTCCAAATTTTGCTTTTAGCACATGGCTATTTAAAATTGCTACCAATAACTGTATTGACTTTCTTCGTAAAAAGAAGAAAAATGTAATGTCTGTTGATAATAGAATACCCAATAATGATGGAGATGACTTTATGTTTGAAATTAAAAGTGAAGGAATGACTCCAGAACAATTGGCAATGAACGATCAAAAAATTCAATTAATGAGACAGTATGTAAAAAAATTGAAACCTAGATATGAAATTTTAGTTGAAATGAGATATTTCAAAGAAATGAGTTATGATGAGATTTCAGATGAACTTAATTTACCATTAGGAACTGTCAAAGCCCAGCTATTTAGAGCAAGAGAGTTTCTTTACAACATAATGAAACACAGTATTGAAACTATCTGATTCATCCAAAAAAATTCAATTCTATTTTCCAAACTTAGAGCAAGATCAAATTGAACAATTTGATGTTCTAAAAGAAATTTATCTAAATTGGAATTACAAAATAAATGTGATAAGTAGAAAAGATACTGAGAACTTCTACACGAGACATGTTCTTCATTCATTATCTATTGCTAAGTTTATTCATTTCACCTCAAATACAAAGATTTTGGATGTAGGAACAGGTGGTGGATTTCCTGGAATTCCACTGGCTATTTATTTTAGCAAATCTAAATTCACATTATTAGATTCTATTGGAAAAAAAATAAAAGTAGTTGACGAGGTAGTTAAAGAATTGAAATTAAAAAATGTTGAACCCATATTGATGAGAGCTGAAAATATTTCCTTAAAATTTGATTTTATAGTGAGTAGAGCTGTTGCACAGTTAGATAAATTTTGCCCTTGGATATCAAAAAATATAAGTGACTTAAATAATAATGAAATAAATAATGGAATTTTATATCTTAAAGGAGGAGATTTGAAGAAAGAAATTAATAAAGTATCTAAAAATTTTGATTCTGAATTAATAAATATCTCAGACTATTTCGACGATTTATTTTTTGAAAGCAAGTCCATATTATATTTAAAAAAAAAATAATTATAAAAGAGTAACTTTTATTTAAGTCTTTTAAGTTAATTTAACAAAATAGATTAATTAGTCTATTTAAATTTTAATACAATTGATTATTAGATTCATCATATTCATATCACTTATTAATATAAGTAGTTTTGTTTTTTCTCAAAATAATGAACTAAGGTCGACAAAAATTAAAATTCAAAGACTTTTATTCCTAATTGAACAAATGTATGTTGAAGATGTCAATATTAATAAGGTTCAAAATGACTTAGTATTAGGAATGTATAATTATTTAAGGCCTATGAGTCTTTACCAACACGATTCTGTCTTTCATTTATTAGAATTGAAACCCTCAGGAAAAACATCATTAGGAATGACAGTGAAATTTAACAAAGGAAGAATTTTAATTGATAGCATCTTTTCAAATTCTGGAGCTTTCAATGCCCAACTTAAAAATAAAGATCAAATAATTGGAATTGATAATAATAAGTTAAATGAAGTGTACTATTATTCTGATTTTTATAGTCTTTCTTTAGGAGATGAAAACTCAATTTCAAACCTTACTTTAATTCGTGAAAAAGACACCTTTAATATAGACGTTAAGAGATTAAAAATCCCCAATCATTCCGTAATACCTATTCCAAATTCTTTAAATGTTAATAGCATTAACTCATATGAGGAAGGTTTAAAATTATTTGATTTAATTTACCCAGATACTATTACTAATTCAGAAATTACTGAACATGGTATTAGATTCATGTTAGAACAATTAGATCCTCATTCAACTTATATATCATTGAAGGACTTGCATGATATGAATGCTCCATTGAAAGGTTCATTTACTGGAGTAGGAATCAGATTTCAAATATTTAAAGATACTGTGCTTATAGTACAAGCAATTCCAGGCGGACCATCTGAAAAAGTAGGTTTAATGGCTGGAGATAAAATAATAAAAATTGGTGAAGAAATGGTTGCGGGAATTGGGATGAAAAACAGTGGAGTAAGAGATAGACTTTTAGGAGATAAAGGAACTAAAGTTTTAGTTGGAGTTAAAAGAGGAAATAGTAATGACATTATTGATTTTGAAATTACTAGAGACAAAATTCCTATTTACAGTGTAGATGCCTCTTATATGGCTAACGAAAATACTGGTTATATTAAATTAAATAATTTTTCATCCACTAGTATAAGTGAAATAAGAAAAGCTGTATTTAGTTTAAAAAATAAGGGTATGAAAAACCTAATTCTCGATCTTCAAAATAATGGAGGAGGTTATTTAAAAACAGCAGTAGACTTAGCTGATGAAATGTTACCCGGAAATAGAAAAATTGTCTCCACGAAAGGAAGGAAATTCCCTGAAAAAATCTACGGTGGGAATAATAAAGGATTGTTGGAAAATGGCAAAATAATTGTTTTAGTAAATGAAAGTAGCGCTAGCGCAAGTGAAATAGTTAGCGGTGCTATACAAGATTGGGATAGAGGATTAATTATTGGTAGAAGAACATTTGGTAAAGGTTTGGTGCAAAAACCTATTCAGCTTCCTGATGGTACTCAAGTTAGAATTACCACGTCTAAATATTATACACCAAGTGGAAGATGCATTCAAAAATCCTATAGCGATGGTTCAATGGCTTATAGAAAAGAGAAATACAGTCGGTATAAATCTGGAGAATCATTTAATAAGGATAGTATAAAAAATAATGAAAATGAAGTTTATTCAACATTATTAAAAAACAGGAAAGTATATGGAGGTGGCGGTGTTGTACCAGATATTTTTGTCCCTCTAGATACAAATGGGACAAGTGCTTATTTCAGTAAATTAATAAGGAAAGGAGTATTTAATCAATTTTCTCTTTATTACGTAAATAAAAACAGAGACAATTTAGAAAAAAAATATTCGAATTTTGAAAAATATAAAACGAGTTTTAATACTAAAAACGCGCTTCAAGAATTGATAGAGTTTGCAAAAGATGAAGGAATAAATTTTAATGAAAAACAGTATAATGAATCGAAAAAAACTATTGAAGTACGTTTAAAAGCAAATATTGCTCAAGACTTATATGACTATAAGAAATTCTATGAAATTATTAATGAATTAAATATTACTTTACAAAAATCATTAGAAATTATTAATAATGATAAAGCATTTTCTAATTTAGTAGAATAAATTATTTTATATGAAAGATAAAACCAATATTTCCTTAGCCATATCAATCATTGCCATCTTTATATCTTTATATAGTCTTAAAACTAATGATAATGATAAATTATTTGTAAAATCTCAAAATAAAACATACGTATCTGCTGATCCTGAGGCCAAGAAAAAATTAGATAATATTCAAAAAAACATGCTAGAAAGTCCACTAACCCCACAAATGGATGTATCTCAAAAACTACCTAAAACAAATATAAAGTTCTCTAAAGACATCCATGAATTTGGAAATGTGGAAGTAAATTCAGAAAATAAATATTCTTTTAATTTTACTAATTCTGGTAATGAACCCCTTAAAATTTCAAATGCTAAGGGATCCTGTGGATGTACTGTCCCTAACTGGCCTAAAGAACCAATATTACCAGGAAAAAGTGGTAAAATAGATGTTGTTTTTAGACCATCTAAAGGACAAGCAGGAAGTAAACAAACTAAAACCGTTACAGTTTCAGCTAACACTAGCCCAGAAAATACCATACTTAAAATAACTGCATTTGTCAATAAAGCAGCTGAATAAATTTATACCATTCATAACACTTTTTGTTTCTAGTAATTTAACATCACAATCAAATTGCTTATCAAATTCTGTTCCTTTTAATGATGGAGAAGAAGTTATTTATGACATAGAATACCTTATGGGTAAAACTTGGGTAACTGCCGGAAAGGCTAGATTTATTGTTAAAGATTCTATTTTCAAAGATCAAAGTTGCTATTATGTAGAGGGAAAAGGGAGAACCTTGAAAAACTATGATTGGTTTTTTAGGGTGAGAGACAAATATGCAAGTTTCATTTCTAAAAAAACAATGTTACCTATGCATTTCATAAGAAGGGTAAGAGAAGGAGAATTTTTCCTAAACTACGACTATGATTTTAATTATAAGGAAAATATAGCATTAATATATGAGACTAGAAAACAGGGTTCAAAAAGAGATACAATTGATATTATTGAATGTAGTTTTGACATAATGAGTTCTGTATATTTCTCTAGAGCTATAGATTTTACTCAATTTAAAAAAATGATACCATTCCCATGAATGTTATTTTAGATAAAGAGATTTTTAAGGATTTATATATAATTTACATTGGAAAGAAAAAAATAATAAATCAAAATAATAAGGAAATAGACTGTATCCATTTTAAGGTTAATCTAATAGAAGGAACTATTTTTAAAGCTAATGAATCTATGAATGTTTTCGTGAGTAACGATGAAAATAGAATTCCTATTTACGTTGAAGCTGAAATTTTAGTTGGCGCGATAAGAGTATATTCAAAAAGTATTAAGGGAACAAAAGTCCCCATTAAGTATTTAAACTAATTTTCTACTTTTAATTTCTTTCTTTATTAAAGATAGTTCTCTACTTGTTTGTCCAGAAACAGATGTGTTTTCTTCTGCTCTCCTAATCAAGTATGGCAGAACTTCTTTTACAGGACCATAAGGAACATATTTTGCTACATTATATCCCATGGCTGAAAGGTTAAAGCTAATATGATCACTCATTCCTAAGAGTTGTGCAAAATAAATTCGTTTGTCATTATTACTTAATTTCATTTTTAACATGAGTTTGGTTAAATGTTGAACACTTTGCTCATTATGAGTCCCTACACAAATACTCACAAAAATGATTTTACTTATACAGTATTCAACAGCTTTGGTAAAATCTAAATCAGTAGCTTGTTTTGTAGGTTGTATAGGATCTAAGGATCCATTTTTAAGTGCAAACTCTCTCTCTTTTTCCATATAAGCTCCTCTAACTAATTTTAAACCTAAATAACAATTATTGTTCTCACATATAGCAACAAGTTTTTTCATATAATTGAATCGATCGTGTCGGTAAAGTTGAATTGTATTGTAGATAATTGTTTGGTCTTTATTATATTTTAAAATCATCAACTCAGCTTGAGAGTCAATGAAATCTTGGTACCAACTATCCTCGGCATCAATAAATAAAGAAACTTTGTTTTCAAAAGCTTTTCTACAAATTTCATTGATTCGTTTTGAAATATTTTGAAGTTCTTCTGATTCTAATTTATTTAATTTAACGGTACCTTGACTAGCTTTTTGAATTAACGATGATCTTCCTAAACCAGTTATTTTGAAAACCGTAAAAGGACATTTTGAATTAATTGCTGAAAAAAGAATCGTTTGAATTATCTCCTCTTTAGTCTTTTCAAAATCTTTGTCATTTTCTTTTCCCTCAACTGAATAATCCAATATTGTACCTATACCAAATTGTGAAAGATGATTGATTTTCTCATTACAATCTTCGATATTCTCTCCTCCACAAAACTGTTGAAAAATGGTTCTTTTTACTATACTCTTTATAGGTAATTTCAAAAAGAATGAAAATTTCAAAAAAGCGCTTCCTAATTTAACTAAGAATGCAGATTTAATAATTGAAAATAAAAAGTAAGCTTTTTTTAATTCCCAGTCCGATTGATGTGCAAAAGCAGATTTAGTATTTTCAAAATTTATCATTAAGAATTTTCTTTTTGAATTACTTTATCTAAAATAAATGATAATTTTTCTGTTAAATTTTCTCTAGAATATATTTTAGAATTAGATTTAATATCATTTTTATTATGAAATATTTTAAGAACTGATTCTTCTAGTTTTCTTTCATTATTAAATCCGCAGACAAATCCACTTTTAGTTTGGTTAATAATGTTAGCTAAATCTCCATCTTCAGGACCTATAACTAATATTGGTCTTTTTGAAGCCATATACTCAAATAATTTCCCTGTTATAATCCCACTAGAATTAGGAGTATCATTTACCATTAATAATAATAATCTAGATTTTCTTTGTTCGTTTATCACATCTTTATGAGAAATATATCCCATTTGCTGAATATAACTTTCTAAACCAAAATTACGTATTGATTGTAATACTGAAAAATCAATATTTCCTATTAATTTAAGTTTGAATTTATTCTTAAAAAGCACATTTTCATCGCATATTTTTCTTAAAACCTTCCATAGTATCTCATGATTTCTTGATGGTGAAAAAGTACCTATATGGGCAATCGTAAAATTAGAATCTAATTCTAAAGAACTATTAATTGGAAAATCTTCTGGGTCATATCCGTTTTCTAATACTTGTACCTCATTTGAACCTAAAGATAGTAACTCTGTTTTTAGCTGATTTCCTATAGTTAAAACCATATCAGCATTTTTAAGAACAGCACCCTCTAGAAATTTATGCTTTTTATCTGCCCATTTTGAAAGTCTTAAATCCTTATAAAAATCAATATTTGTCCATGGATCTCTAAAATCAGCTAACCAACTAATTTTAAATCTTTTTTGTAATTCCATTGCTATTAAATGAGTGGAATGTGGAGGACCTGATGATATTATTATATCAACTGGATGATTAATTAAATAGTTAGTCAGGTATTTTATAGAGGGTTTTATCCAAAATTTTCTTGCATCTGGAATAAATAAATTTCCTCTTATCCAAATACTAATATTTTCTAGAAACTTAATTCTTTTTTTCTGGGTTAAAAAACTGCTATTTATTTTTTCTTTTTTTTTCCTACCAGTAAAAATTTTATATAAACTGTATGGTTCCCATATTTTAGTTTTTAAAATTTTGGTTTGATTTGATACATCTTTATTTAAAGAATCGTCTATTACAGGATATTCACCATTTTCTACAGTATACACAATTGGTTTATAATTGTAATTTGGCAAATATTTTACAAACTTCAACCACCTTTGCACACCTGCTCCCCCGCTTGGTGGCCAATAATAAGTAATGACCAAAACTTTTTTCATATTTCAGGAAATTCTCTTCCTTTAATTTTAAAGAATAGCACCATAAAAAGTAAAAGGATAATTACCAAAGAACTTGAGAATGAAATAATTGAAGCTGTATTATAAATAGGTAAATCGTATTTAAAAGTAATTTTATGTGTGCCAGGACTAACTTTTAAGGCTCTCAAAACATAATTAGCCCTAATGTGAGAAGTTTCAACATCATCTATAAAGGCTTTCCAACCCTTATCATAGAAAATTTCTGAAAAAACAATCAATTCCTCTTTTTTAGCTTCAATTATATAATCAATCTGATTGGCTTTATAATTTTGCATAGACACTACTGATTCTCCTGAAGTTGAAATATCTCCTAAAACCTTCCTATACTTTTCATCAATAACAACAGAAAATTTAGGGTTAAATAAAGAATCTCCTACCGTTAAAATTTCCTCATCAGGACTGGAAACCCATTTTATGTTTTGAACAGTCCATGCATTTCCAAGTGTAAATGGATTTTTTAAAACTCCTGGAGTTTGGTTATTAACTATTTTATTTAAATCAACAATTCCATTTCCGTCTAAATTGAAAATAAAATATTTAACGTTTAACATGTTGAAAAAATTATTTGTCTTCAGTAGACTAAACTGATTGCTTTTCAAACAACTGTTTATAGCATTGTATTCCTTTTGAAAATAAAAGTCTATTAACTCTTGTACTCTTTTAACTTTAACAGCAGAATATCCTCCAATAGATTTGTGAAGAAAGGATGTTCTAGCAGTATTAAGAGGATTACCCATTTCTAAAACTCTATAGTTAGTATTGAAATTCAGTTCTTTAAATGATTCAATATTTGCAATTCTATTTCTGTAATCACTATCCTCATATTCGTTTAAAACATCTCTCATTCTATTTTGGATATTAGATCTGAGACTATTGTTTTCTGAAATTTCATAATCTCTAATAGCAATATCAGCTGGTCTTGGAGCGTGAGGAAATATTTTAATGTCTTGATCTTGCCAATGCTTTAAACCACTTTGTCTTGTGAGCTGCTGTTCTAGACTAGAATGCTCATTGTTATGTAAATACCTTTTACTAACTCCCCACATGTCAATAAATACTACTAATCCAACAGCTATTAAGAGCACTGGCTTAGAAATTTTACTCTTAATAAAAAGAAAAAGAGTTCCAATTATAATTAAAATTATTACTAAAGATCTTAAGACATCTTGAGATAAAATAGTTTTTCTAAAGTCTATTAATTCCTCAATATAGTTAGAAGTTTGAGGATCCATGATAGTTAATTGGTTAATGATTTGTTTTTCAGATGATGCTATGAAGTTTAAGAATAAATCTGGAACAATAATAAAACTTAAAAAGAAAACAATAATACTAGCTGAGAGAATATAAAATAACTTAAGACTATTTATTTTATTAAATTTAAGATTTACTTCATTAGAAAGGAAGTTTTTGTTTTCTATAAATTGAAATAACCATAAAATTCCAATCATAGGTACTATAAGTTCAGCAATAACCAAAATCATAGTAACAGATCTAAACTTAGAATATCCAGGGAAAAAATCTGCAAATAAATTAGTTAAGAACATCCAATTATGTCCCCATGATAAAAATATAGCCAATAAAAGAACTATTAATAAGGGCCATTTAATTCTATCTCTTAGAAAAAATAAACCAAATATAAATAATAAGAAAACTGATGCTCCAATGTATACTGGTCCAGCAGTAGAAGGCTGATTACCCCAATAAGTATTTATAGTCCATCCCTTTTGGTAAGCATTCTTGATGAAATTTTTAAATCCATTACTAACTTCTGAATTTTCCATTAAATTTTCTTCTAATAAATAAGCACCAGATCCTCCACCTTTGGCATTTGGGATAACTAAGTTTACAGTCTCTCCAATTCCATAACTCCAATTAGTCATATAATCAATATTCAATCCATTTGAAACTGTTTTATCTTCTCCAATTAAATTAGATGATAATTCTGAGGGACCTCTTTGAGAGTCTTGTAAATAATCATAAGTCATGAAAAGATTACCAGAATTACATAAAACTGACAATAAACCTGCAGTGGCTAGTAGACCCGTAATTTTGAAGAAAGAAAGTAGTTTTTTTGTTTTATAATAATTGATCAATTCAAAAAAACCTAATGATATTAGTATCAAGAATGTGTAGTAAGTTATCTGAACATGATTAGATCTTAATTCTAAACCTAGAAACAAAGCAAAAAATATGGCTCCAATAATGGCTTTATTTCTATAAGAATAGATAAATGCTCCAACAATCATGGGCATAAAAGCCATAGCCATTATTTTAGAATTATGTCCTACAGAAAGACTAATAAAAAAGAAAGAACTAAGACCAAACATTAACGAGCCTAATAGAGAAACCCATGGTTTAATGCTTAGACAAATACAAAGAATATAAAATCCAAGTAGGTATAAAAAAAGTACACTAATAGGGTGAGGTGTTAGTAATGTGATTATTTTTTGAACATAGCTTAAAAGGTTAGATTTATGAACTACTGAAACTTGTGTGGCGGGCATTCCTCCAAACATAGAATTTGTCCATAGTGGCTCTTCATCATATTCAGCTCTATGATCTTTTATTTCTTTGGCAACACCTTTATGATTATCAATATCATCTTGTTTTAAAGAAAGGCCTTCTAAAACTGGAGATAAATAAAAAATTGAAATAATAAGAAAAAATAATACAGCAACAATATGAGGATAATTATTTTTTAAAATAGAGTTCATAAAGAAATATTTATACCCAAATATAATAAGCTTATGCTGATAAAATAAACTTTATAGAAATTTAAATCTACTTACTCAAATAGAGGTTTCTTTCGGAATAGATCTTTCTAAAGAATGGATCTTTTAGATCTTTAATAAATTTAATCGCCTCACCTGTAGATTTCATTTCTGGACCTAACTCTTTATTAACATTAGGAAATTTTCCAAATGAAAAAACTGGTATTTTTATAGCGTAACCATTTTTTTCAGGGTTAAAATCAAAATCTTTAACCTTCTTTTTACCCATCATTACTTTAGCGGCATAGTTTACATAAGGTTCATTAAATGCTTTTGCAATGAAAGGTACTGTTCTAGAAGCTCTTGGATTAGCTTCAATAATATATACAACATCATCTTTAATAGCAAATTGAATATTTATCAATCCAACTGTTTTTAAAGCTTTTGCAATAGTATGAGTATATTCTTCAATCTGTTGAATAATAAAGTCTCCTAAATTATAGGGAGGTAAAACCGCATAGGAGTCACCCGAATGAATTCCTGCAGGTTCAATATGCTGCATAATTCCAATAATCTTAACATCTTCACCATCACAAATAGCATCTGCTTCAGCTTCAATAGCACCATCTAAAAAATGGTCTAATAAAATTTGATTATCAGGCATATCTTTTAATATATCAACAACATGATGCTCTAAGTCTTCTTCGTTTATGACAATTTTCATTTTCATACCACCTAGTACATAACTTGGTCGAACTAAAAGTGGAAAACCTAAATCTTTAGAGATTTCTAAAGCTTGTTCTGCAGATTCAACAACTCCAAATTTAGGATAGGGTATATTATTATCTTTCAAAAGATTTGAAAACCTTCCTCTATCTTCAGCTAAATCTAATGCCTTAAATGAAGTACCAATAACTTTAATTCCGTATCTATCTAGTTTTTCTGCCAATTTAAGAGCAGTTTGTCCTCCTAATTGAACTATTACACCATCCGGTTTTTCATGTAATATTATATCGTAAATATGTTCCCAAAAAACAGGTTCAAAATATAACTTATCTGCAGTGTCAAAATCTGTAGAAACAGTTTCAGGATTACAATTTATCATTATGGTTTCGTAACCACATTCTTTTGCAGCTAGTACACCATGAACACAACAATAATCAAATTCGATACCTTGACCTATTCTATTAGGACCTGATCCTAAAACAACAATTTTGGGCTTTTTAGAAACTATGGATTCATTTTCTTGTTCGAAAGTTGAATAAAAATATGGTGTTTCTGCTCTAAATTCAGCAGCACAAGTATCAACTAATTTATAAACTCTTTTTATTCCTAATTCCTGTCTCTTGTTAAAGACTTCACTTTCAAGACTGCCAAATAAATGACCTAATTGTCTATCTGCATATCCCTTTTGCTTAGCTTCAAATAATAGTTCATATGTTATAGAATTAATATCAAATTTTTGTAATTTATTTTCTAAATCAATAAGGTCTTTTATTTGTCTTAAGAACCAGTCATCAATTCTTGTTTTTTGTTGAATTTTTTTAAATGGTATTCCTAGCTTTATCGCGTCATAAATATGAAAAAGCCTATTCCAACTAGGAAACTCCAGACTTTTTAAAATTTGATCTTGATTAGTAAGTTCTTTTCCATCAGCTCCCAGACCGTTTCTATTTATTTCAAGAGACTGACATGCTTTTTGTAGAGCTTCTTGAAAAGATCTTCCAATTCCCATCACCTCACCAACAGATTTCATTTGAAGTCCTAACTTTCTATCAGATCCTTTAAACTTATTGAAGTTCCATCTAGGTATTTTAACAATGACATAATCTAATGTCGGTTCGAAAAATGCAGATGTTGACTTAGTTATTTGATTGTCTAGTTCATCTAATGTATAACCTATAGCAAGTTTGGCTGCAATTTTAGCAATAGGATATCCTGTTGCTTTTGATGCTAAAGCTGAAGAGCGACTTACCCTTGGATTTATTTCAATAGCAATAATTTCTTCTTTTTCATCGTCACTAACAGCAAATTGAACATTACAACCTCCAGCAAAGTCTCCAATTGCTCTCATCATCTTGATAGCCATATCACGCATTTTTTGATAAGTTTTATCACTTAGAGTCATTGCTGGAGCAACAGTAATTGAATCTCCAGTGTGAATTCCCATTGGATCCATGTTTTCAATAGAACAAATGATGGTAACATTATCGTTCTTATCTCTTAAAAGTTCCAATTCGAACTCTTTCCATCCAACAACTGCTTTATCAATCATTACTTCATGTATAGGGGAAGCATGAAGTCCTCTATTTAAAAGTGTTTCAAAATCATTTTCATTGTGAACAAATGATGCTCCAGAACCTCCCAATGTATATGAGGGTCTAATACAAAGTGGGAAACCATATTTTTGTGCAATTTCTTTGCCTTGAAGAAAAGATTTAGCTATTGACTGAGGAGCCATAGGAATGCCAATTTTATCCATTAGCTTTCTAAATGCTTGTCTATTTTCAGTAATTTCTATTGCATCAATATCAACACCTATAATTTCAACATTATGCTCTTCCCAAATTCCAATTTCATTACACTTAATACATAGATTTAATGCTGTTTGTCCTCCCATTGTAGGTAAAACTGCATCAATAGAATGCTTTTGTAATATTTCTTCAATTGATTCAACTTCTAGTGGAAGTAAATAAATATTATCTGCAATAACTTTATCAGTCATTATTGTTGCAGGATTGGAATTAATCAAAGTTACTTCTATTCCTTCTTCTCTAAGAGATCTTGAGGCTTGAGAACCAGAATAATCAAACTCACAAGCTTGACCAATAACAATAGGTCCACTACCTATAATAAGAATAGATTTTATTGATGAATCTTTAGGCATATATTAAGTTTGACGACGAAAATAAGTAAAAGAGAGATAAAAGAATTGCGTTGTTAATAAAAAGGCAAAAAAAAACCTCCTAATTAGGAGGTTTTAAAAAAGTGGCGACGACATACTCTTCCAGGTATTACCCTAGTACCATCTGCGCTATTAGGCTTAACTTCTCTGTTCGGAATGGGAAGAGGTGGACCCTAATGCAATAGTCACCGTAGCGTTAAATATCATAGTATTTCAAAAAAATATAATAATCATAAAGTACAAAACAAAGTGTCATTATTAAAAGCTTACAGGTAATTAGTACTACTCGGCTTTGCCATCACTGACTTTACACCTGTAGCCTATCAACGTTATCGTCTTTAACGACCTTTAAAAGAGATCTCATCTTGAGATGTGTTTCGCGCTTAGATGC
>Ga0163111_10000518_pt1 | contig 23160 bp, 18 predicted proteins | sample CRUFie1St18metaG_FD_109645 | JGI IMG/M metagenome (GOLD analysis project Ga0163111, IMG submission 109645) | Marine microbial communities from the Costa Rica Dome - CRUD Field 142mm St18 metaG | ecosystem: Environmental > Aquatic > Marine > Oceanic > Photic zone | place: Costa Rica: the Eastern... | reverse complement strand
GCAGATCGAGCATTCCTCGCGCGAGCTGCGGTTTTCTGGGGGGATGCGCGCGTACTGCTCTGGGGTGAGCACGTCTTCGCGATCGGCCCACGTGGACAGCACGGCACCGGTGGGCTCATTGCACGGTCGGCAACCCCCATTTGCGGGCAGTTTTAACAGCGGGGGCAGCATCGTTTCCACGGTTTTGTCCTGACGGGAAGCAACGGAATCCGTCTTTATTCTTTGCAAACACGCAAACGTGCGAAAACACTACGCGTGTAGAGATATTGAGAAATTTGCGTGTGTAAAAGCAAGAGCACACGCGCAATGTTGCCTTCGTTGCAGTCCCTCTCTCTTTGTCGTCGACGGGGACCCCTCGCCACGGGCGCGCCCCCTTCAAACGACAAGTATTTGCAGGACAAGTACGACTCGGGCCGACCCTTTTATGACGATCCCGATTCCGATTCGAACGACGACGCAGACCCTCCCGAGCTATCGGAAAAGGCCAGGGGCAAACTCCCAGCAAAGGAGCCGGATGAAAAGTCGGTTCTCGACGCGCTCAGGACGCTCAAGGATGCGTTGGCCCCAATTAGGAAAGAAGAGAAGAAGCGTCGCGAAAGGCGAGCAGGGGGAGGTGGGTCGGACATGGCGCTCAACGAGAAGAAGCCGGTGGAAAACACCCCAAAGCAAAAGAAGCTGGAGGAACGTGCAAAAGTTGCTCTACGCGAGGCGAAAATTGCACTGCGTGTTGTGACGGACACCTTCAAAAAGCAAACATCTGCCGAGAACACAGAGGACGACTCCAAGCGATCCGATCGATACAAGATGCTGAAGCGTGTGGCAGAGCAAGCGCTGTGGCAGTGGAGGAGGGAGACTGTGCCCGCGGAAGAGTCTACCGATCTTGACACGGCCGTGAGGGAGGGGACGGACTGGGTCGCGTCCGAAATCATTCAACCCTACCTCGAAGCAAATGGCGAGGTGGAGCAGATGTATCGCGGCAGCCTCAAGGTGTGGGCACACCTTGAAAGCATCGTCAAAGAAGGTCTGTATGCCGAAGCGGTCTACGTCGTCGACAAAACCAATGCCTTTTACCGGGATATGGACACGGACCGCTCCGAGGCATTGGTGTTTCAAGAGTACACGGTCGCCTATTTGCGCAAGGCGTTTCTCGGTCTCGCCTTCAACAACAATGCCGCATACCGATTTGCCGACTTTGTCTGGGCAAGAAACGATGCGCTGGACTATTTCAACTCGCAAATCTCCGTGCTGAAAAGTGTGAAGGAGATGCGAGAGCTGGCGACAAGGGCTGGATTTTTCGAACCGCTTCTCCTGCTCGAATCCACTCTCAACAAAGAGCTGCGTACGGACGATTTGTTTTACAAAGACCGCAGGCTATTTGACCCCAGGACCGTACCGCGCAACCAAGTCGTCGCGACGGTTGACCGTTCGCTGCACATGTACGTGCAACTGAAGGCGGCGTACGAAAGTTTGGTGGCGGCGTATAACGGTGCCGCAGAATCTCTTGGCGCCGTTGTACCGGACGCACTTTTCAACATGATGGCCAACCTTCACTACGCTATGCAAATGGCAAGCAACGTTTTGAGAACTATGGACGGGGCACTACCGGACAAACTTCTCCGCTTGTATACTGACTCTTCCCCTCCCGTGCGCAACGACGGAACCAAGGCGACCAAAGAGTGGTACGAGCGCTTTCACGACTACTTTCGCACGACGCGCGAGACTCTCTTTGGTCATCAATCCTAATGACGCATGTCGACGATCACGGTGCAAAACGAGGCTCGCTGCAGTGCGCGATCGCAAGGATGATCATTAGGGTCAGGCATGCTTTCCATCAAATTCGACATCCATTCCTGCTTCTTGCAGCGCGTGGTCACCTCGTTGCAAAGGGCACCGAGCACCACCCGTTCCGTGTGTTGTGGGAAATAGTCGATAATCTTGTAGAGTTCCCAACCCTCAAACAAATTGGGGTGGTCCAATTCCTTTTGGTGCATCACACCGGCGTACTGCGCCTTGATGTCCACGTCAAAGCAATCGAGGAGCAGCGTGTGCGTGAGCTCCACGTACATGGACGAGCGCCTGCGCTCGCAGTAGCCATGGTGCCAGAGAACCAAATCGCCCCACATGTGCTTCAAGTCGTCCGCATCCCAACCAATTTGGTATCCCCCAAGCGGCTCGCGTTCTAGGACGCAACATTCCTCGGGGTTGGGCGCGACTGCAGACCACTGCATGCCCTGGAAGTAGGCATCGAGCAGCTCATACTGCCAGAGCCCCAAGTTGCCCGCGGCTATCTGCCACATGCGAAGACACGACAGGCGGTCGGTATTCATTACGACCATGGTAATGAGCGAATCCTTGGTCAGCAGGTCTTCGCGCATGTCCGATTCCATCACCAAGGTTTGCAGCTGCGCCATGACCCTGTCGTCCTCCTGAAAGCGCTCAAGCCAGGAGGCGGGCAAGCCCTCGTGCTTTTCGATCACGCCTTCGACCAGCGCATCGTGACACAGTTCCGCAAGCTTCCTGGGCTTTTTTGGTCCCGGTTCCATTGCGTGGGACGCTTGGGAACGGGAGAAACACAACTCGCAAACTCTGCATTTATTTGCCACTCTTACCAGATGTAATACCAGCGGTACACACTACCCTCGCCCTTCCCCCTCACTGCCCAGTTCCATTGCGATGGTGGACGCCCTGCAGCGGATCAAAAGCAAGCGCCACGGCGCGGCGACCAAGAGGGGCATCAAGCAAGCCAAGGCGCACAAGAAGGTTGTGAAGAAGGCAACGCTCGCGCTGCGCAAAGCGAAGAAGCAGGACATCGTGCAGAAGCTCTTCACGCCCAAGTCTCCAGCGGCGCCGGCGGACTGACAGAGGACGTCGGCGGGAGGAGACGCGTCTCCTCTGCGGGCGCGACGCTGAATTGCCTTGCTATGCGCTTACCAAAGTCGCGCGCGCGGGACACAAAGGACGTGGGATCCGATCCGTCGGCGCTCAGGCGCCGTTTGCGCCTAAGCGAGCGTAGTTGCTGCGCGGTGAGGTTGACGTTGGAGACGTCGGCATTCGCGCTCGCCGCGGCCGCGGCCGTGCCCTTGACGCGCAAAGACGGGGCTTTTGAGAGAGAGGCGGGCCTACGTAGCTTACTCGGCAGCCGCTTTTCCCGCACGGCGTCGGTGCACGCGACGCAGCCGTCGAAGAGCAGCTGAAAGAAGAGGTTGATCAGCGGCAACAAATTGATCAAGATGAGTGCGATGAGTCCCAGCAGTGTGAAGTAGATCAGCCCGCCCAGTTGGCAGATGGAGCACAGAACGCGGCCAGCATTCATGGTGTTGGGCACGTCCGACGAGCCGGAGTCGGCCGCGTTCAGGATCGAGTCGAGCGCCTCCGCCCCGCGGAGCACCGCCGCGTTGGGTAGCAGCACATTCTCGGAGCGCGGGTTGATGCCGAGCGCCTCGATGCTGTCGGCCGTGATCTGCGTGGCTGAACCGTCGCCGTGGCAGTAATCGTGGTAGCTGAGCGCGTACACATCGACACCCACAGTGCCCGTGAGGTCGCGGAACGTGGGGATCTGCGGCATTGCAAATGGAAAGGCGGGGAAGCAGAGCTTCTCCGCACTGGGTCGCATCACGAACATGCGATCGCCGTCTTGCGTGCCCTCATCGCCCTGCGTTTCCGACTGCTCCTTGACGGGTGCCACAAAGTAGCAGCCGACCGTGGAGCTCACGACGTACCGCAAGATGGCCTCCCAGAAACTGATTTCGCTCTGCTTCACGGTCACGCCCGTCGGCATGAGCATGTCGACAAACGCAAAGGGTGCCGCCACCGTCGCCTCAAAGAAGGCCACGCCCAGCCGGCGCAGGTGGTTGCCGCGACCCTCGCCGCCGTCGGTCCGCTCGCTCATGCGTCGATGCACGCGGTTCAGCACGCTCGGCTCGTGCCACGGTGGGTCGGTGCCCGTCTCCTTGCGGTACAGCACTCGGCGCACCGCGTCGCCCGCAATTGACGGGCTCGAGTGGTGCGCGCTGTCAAGGTAGTGGTACCCCGTCGGCTGCTGCTTGACAATCTCGGCGTGCGGCGTGCCCGCCTCGCGTAGCTTGTGTCGCGCGCGCACGATGCTATAAAGCCTCGAGCCCTCGTCAAAAACGTTGTCCCAGTTCACGAGTTCGTGCACCCAGCTCAACGCGTGGCTTTCAGGCAGTTCCAGCGCCTGCCGCTTGGGCGGAGCGGCGGTGTGCGACCGCTCGAGCGCCTCGTACAGCGCGTCGGCATGCGCGGTGTTGGCGTGGAGCCGGCGGCGCAAGCTTGCGTCGTGCTCTTCAAGCCGCCGACGCGTGGTGCTCAGCGCACCCGACACGCGGTCTCGCAGCGCGTTGAGGTGCACGACCCCATTGGCAAAGCGCGAGACAAGTGAACCTTCTTCGGCGCTCACGGCCAGGATGGTTGTGAGTGGGCTGGGAATGCTGCTCGTGGCCACGTGCCAGTCGAGCTCGTCCGGGTGAGGCACGTGCGAGGACGTTGCCGACAACGCGTTGCGCGACTGCACGTTGTTGGCGATCGTTGCCGCGCGGTCGATGGCCATGAGCCCGCGGTGCATCACGCCACTCGCGTTGTTTAGCTGCTGGCGCAGGCTGCCCGCATGCAGCGCGTGCTGACCCAGCCCGCGACCCCCACCGAAATCCTCTGCAAGTTTGCGACCCTGCGGCGGCTGCTGCTGGATTTTTTCCTCCATGCGCTTGCGACTTTCGCGCATGAGCGTGCTGGCCGCCGCTTCGTCCTTTGCCTGTCTCTCAAAGAAGGCCGACTTGACCGGACCTCGACCCTCGCGCGTGTAGCCAAACGTCTTGGCCATCTGCATCAGGCTCTCGCCGACGTTGAGATTGAGCTCGTCGAGCTTGGACTGGAGCGTCTCGGCGTCGTACCCGTGTAGCTTGGCTGCGTGGTGCAAGATTGACTTGCCCATGCACTCCATCTTTGCCACGTTGCTTGTGTGGTTGTCGACGCGACACTCCGGATCAGGGTGCAATGCCGGGTTGACCACGTCGATGCCCACCTGCGTGGCAACGTCAAAGTGCTCCACAGCTTTAGGGTGATTGGCCTCGGTCATCTTGCGCGCCACGTGCGTTGCGCGCTTGGCAATGTTGCGCCGCACGTGGATGATGCAGTACTTGGCAGCACACTGTTCTGTGCCGTCCGGCATTTGGGCACAGCACATCTGGTCCATGTGATTCTTCACGTGCTCGGTCATGCGCCGCTTGCGCTCGGCGTAGGTCGCCTTTGGGGGCTTCTCGGCATCGATCCGCAGCTTCGTCAGCGCGCGGCCCACGTGCGCCATGTGCTGCCGGCACGAAGTGGTGTAAGTAGGAAAGTCACAATCGACGCAGATGCGGCCCTGGCCGCGCCGGTCGTTGCCGCCGCCTTCCAAGTACATCCAGAGATGCGTGCTTTGAATGTGAGCGTCGTGTGCTCCGGTAGCATTTTTGACAGCCAGCTGCTGACACGTTTTGTTGGTAGCCTCTTTCATCATTTGTTGCATCGGCGTGAGCGGAGGCGGGCTCGGCGGCGGCCGCTCGGCCAGCCGTCGCCCCGCCTCGACCATCTCGTCGTCCTCACCCAGCGGCGTCTGCTCGTGCGCGCGCACCTGGTCAATGTGCGCGCGCAGCAGCGCGAAGCGCGCCGGTCGCCGCACCTGCCACGAGGTGTTCTGCTTGGCCTCCTCGCGCGCGCCCTCGAGCAGCGCATAGTTGGCCTTGGCTACGGACTCCAGGCGCACGGTCGCGGGCAACTCGCGCGCGCCGCCCAGCACCTCGGCCACCTCGTTTGCCACCTCCGAGAGGCAGTCAAACGAGGCGACGCAGTCCAGAACGCTGCGCGACTGCGCGCGGATAGACCTGTGCAACCGCAACTCCGTCTCGCGCAGCACCACCTCGGCCGTCGCGTTGCCCAGTCCCACCCACTCGTTGCACACGTCGCAGTGGTTGGTGCACAGCGCGGGCGCGAGGCAGACGAGCATGCCTTCGACCACGGCGTGTACCGCGGGCTCGACCGCGCGCGAAAGCAGCTGCAGCGCCCATCCGGCGTCGTCGATCGGCAGGTGCTTTGGGTCGCGCGCATCCTCGGTCACGTCGGCGTCGTCGCGGTCGTGGATGGGCGTCCAGTAGTCGCCCTGCTCGCAGCCTCCCAGTGCGCCGCACATGGCATAGAGCGTGGCGGCTTGGCCGACCATGACGCTCCGGTTGGGGTGCGCGAGCGTGATGGCCAACGCGACGCTCGCGGCGGCACTGCGCCCGTGCGAGTTTGGCAGCACGCGCCGCGCGTACAGCTCGTGCTTGCGCCGCGAAACCTCCAGGTGGTTCCACCAGGCGTCCGGATCGTCGCCCCACACGTACTCGGAATCGGACGGCGGCTCGGGCGTGGGAGTTGGTTCCGGAGTGGGCGTGGGCGTGGGCGTGGGCGTGGGCGTAAATCCGGGCGGCGGCTCGCGGCGATGGTTGCCGACGGGGTGCGACATCCACAAGAGCGCCTCGTCGTCCTCGCCCTCCTCGGTGGCATTCGTCGACGCCTCGAATAGCCGGCGGACCGACGATGATGATGACGGGGCGTTGTGATTGACCGCAAAAACTTCCATCGTCTCAAGGCGCAGCCGCTTGTGTGGGTGATAGATGCGCAATGTGACGTACCGGCCGCGTGCGTAGTCGCCGCGCTCGGTGCGGTCTATGGCGTACGCGGACGTGCGGTCCTGCTGTCCCTTGAGCACGGTGCGCGCCTTGGTGCCAAAGAATGCCGAGACGTCCGAGTACCATATCTCAAAGCCGCCATGCGGCGCGAGGTCGTTGCCGATGCCCGTGTCCTGCGGTGCGTGCGGCGGTGGCACGGGCGCAAAGCTCTTTCTCCAGCGCAGGGCATAGGCTGTAAAGCCTGGCATTTCGTCCGCGCAGCAGTCCACGCGTGTCGTGACCTTGATCAATGTGATTTCCGAGGGCGTGTCGAATGTGCCCTCAAACCAGGCGCCTTCGCCTTCCGCGGGGTTGCGGTTGATGCACGCGGGACCCGAGATGTCGCCGTCGCAACATCCCGACCCGGGATGCTGGACTGTGTCAGGATTGGAGTCGGCCTCGCCCAAGTAGTGCTGATATCCGTCCCTGTCATACATGTGGCACTGGCTCCAGCCAGTGCCGCCCTCGGCGACGCCCGGCACCTCGACCTGCGAGAAGGCCGCGTGGGTGGACCCCCAATAGCTCACGAGTCGGATGGCAAAGGCCGGCCCCCAACCCTCCGAGGAGCAGGGAATTGTGTGCACCTCACCAGGGTCTTGGATGTTGTAGATGCTGCCACAGACCACCCACTCCTGCGCCGAGTCGGTGTTTAGCAGCTGGAATGCCTGCAACTGTCGGCGGGCCGAGGAAACGGGTGGCGGTGGCGGCGGAGGCGGCGGCGGAAAGCCGCTCCTGGCGCGCACGTAGGTATCGTAAGACGAGTCGGTTGAGCACGTGGCGCTCAGCTGATCGCGCGCAGATGGAGAGATGGCGATCAGGTTACACCCTTTGATCGTGGAAACTCCGCCGTAGCTGATGCCGTCACACTCTGGCACCATCTGGCACGCCTCCATGCACTCCTGGGGCGTATCCGTCGCAACATATAACCTGCCTTCCAGTGTGTTTGACGAGGTCCACGACGGTCCCTCCGGCGGGGCGATGTAGCTGATGTCCGGCCCGTGTGACCCTTGGTCGCAGTTGAGTGAGGGATAGTGCTCGTAGTTCAGCACGTAGACCTCGAGCGCGCTCCACTCCCAGAACCCGTTGCCCGGCCAGCTGCAATGGCCGTGGATGATGCTCAGCCCAAAGGACAGATCGTATGATTTGCGATACTGCTCGGCAATGTAGATACTCGTGTGGTACTCGCCGGTGGTGGATTCGCAATGCCACCATTGCGCCGCACAATTCTTGTAAGTGTCACCCAGTGATGGGTGGCAGCCGTCCAGTTGGAAGCCGCGCGTGTCAAAGGCCTCGTAGCCGGCTGGAAGCGTCGACTGGTCCCAATCAATGTCGCTCTCCTTGAGCGGCTGGACGTTCACATCGGTCTCGATGCTATCACGTTTCTCACCATTGTCGCCCACAGGGTCGGAGTTGCCAAAAGAGTAGCACTCACCATAGCCACCAAAGCGCATGCGGTACCGGATCTTGGTGGCGTTTTGCAGAGGCTCGCCCGGCGCGGTGGCGGCGATGCGCCATGCCGACTGGCAATCGCACCGCTTCTGTACGTCCTCCGCGAAATCGCAAAAATCCACCCCTGGTGTACAGCTACCAATGTGCCCCCCCTCGAGCACGGCACGTCCCCGGTCGTCGTTGCTCGTCACTGGTTCTTTGCACCGGTCGCCGTAAACGCCCGGTGCTGCATCACCAAGCTGATGCACGAGGTAGTCGCTCGGCACGGCGTACCAGTCGCCGCCCGGGTCGCAGCGGTACGGGCAGTCGCCGTAGTCCGTGCCCCAGGGGCACACGTCCGAGACGCTGCCCTCGCCGCCGTCCTCGCACACGCCGTTGTTGGCGTGCAGCACGAGATTGTGGTAGCAGTCGGCCGTGCCGACCGAGCCGATGCAGATGAAGGGAAAGGGCGGCGGTGGCGGCGGCGGTGGCGCAGGCGGCGGCCGCGGCTCAGGCGGCGGCAACGGTGGTGGCGGCGGTGGCGGCGGTGAGGGCGGCGGCGGCGGCGAGGGCGGCGACACGCCGTACTTGTACGTCGTGAGCCGGAGCGCGACCAGGTCGCGCTCCTCCCCCAGATCGTACATGATGTACGCGTTTTCGTAGCCGTTGGTCTCGCAGAGCGAGAGCTCGTTGCCGTTGAGGTGCGGCCTGGAGCACGCGTCGATGATCGCCGGGTCTTCGCTTGCGTCGAGGATCTCGGCGCCCTCGCCGTCGGCGTCCTGCGACTGCAGGTGGCGCCGGCGGTCGCGGTAGGGCGCGATCGACTCGGCGTCCGACTCTCCCGGCGCCACGAGCTGCGTCTGCATGTTGGGCGAGGGGCCCATTGCAAAGAAGATGCGGACGGGCCGGACCGCTTCCACCTCGGCATCGGGCGACGCGTCGAGCGGCGGGAGGGGTGGCGGTGGCGGGTCTGGCGACGCGCCGAGCGTCGTGAGGTCGGTGAAGAGGTCCTGGTAGAGCGCGCAACCCGCGCCGTAAAAGGTGGCGCACTGCGTGTTCTGTGCGTCCTCAAACCCCGCGACGCCCGCGTCCATCAGCGCGAACGAGTCGCAGGTCGGGTTGCAAAAGTTCATTTCCCACAGCGCGGTGCCAGGAGGCGGCAGCGGTGGTACGGGCGGGCTGGGCTGCGGCGAGGGCGGCGGTGGTGGCTTGGGCGGCGGCCGTGGCGGATTGGGCGGTGTTGGGGGCGGAGGTGGTGGCGAGGGCCGTGGCGAGGGCGGCGGCGGCGGCGCGGGAGGGGGCGGCGGCGGCGAGGGCGAGGGCGGAGGTGGCGGCGGCGGCGGCAGGGGCGGCGAGGGTGGTAAGGGCGGCGAGGGTGGCAAGGGTGGAGACTGTGGGTTGGGCGGTGGCGGCGAGGGCGGTGGTGGCGAAGGTGGGGGCGAAGGCGGTTTGCCGGGTGGCGGTTGCGAGGGCGAGGGCGAGGGCGGCGCGGGTGGCAAGGGTGGCGCAAATGGGGGTGTGCTTGGAGGCGGCGAGGGAGCGGGTGCGCCGGGTGGCGGCGGCGAGGGCAGGGGTGGCCGCGCGGGACTGTCGGGAGGTGGCGGCGAGGGCGCGGGTGGCGGTGGCGGGCGCGGGGAGGGAGGAGGCGAGGGAGACTCTATGGGCAGCGGCGGACGAGGCGAGGGCGAGGGCGGCGGCGGCGGCGCGGGCGGCGGCGAGGGTATGGGCGGCACGGGCGGCGGTGGCCGGGGCGGCTCGAAGGGTGGCACGGATGGCAATGGCGAGGGTGGCGGTGGCAAAGGTGGCGGTGGCGCCGGAGAGGGTGGCGGCGGCGAGGGCGGCGGCGGCGAGGGCGAGACGGAAAGGATGCAGATCACCTCGGAGTACGTGGCGGCACCAGAGCCGTCGTCCTCCAGGTGGCCGTCGTATCCCAGGCTTGCATCGTAATCGCAAAAGTAAAACTTGCCGTCGGAGCCCTTGAAGCAGCCCGAGCACCGATCGTGGCCCGCTGGGAGTTCCGTCAGGTCGGTGATGCCGCCCTTGAGCGAAAGGTTGTCGTTGATCGCCTTGAGGCTGTCCAAGCAGGTGCCGCGGTCGCGGATCGTCTCCAACACGCCGATGGGGAACTCGTCCTCTTCCGAACCGTGGACGCCGCCGGTGATCGTGCGCGGCGAGAACTCGGCGCATCGCGGTGCGACCGTGGAGCGCCCGTCCTGAAAGAAGTACGGCTTGTCCAACTGGTTGTCAAACCGTCCCGCAAGCAACGCCACCGCCATGGCGGCGCACGCGCACTCTCTCCCTTACCTTTGTGGCTTTACAACCATATCGCTAGCGCGGGCGCCTTCCATATCTTGTACCAAGGGCGCGCGCGCGTTCATGGAGGAGTCGCTCAAACGCATGCTCCGTCTCTTCCGGCACAGCGTGCCGCCCGTCTTCTTCTTGCTCGCGTGCTACGTTTTCTTGGGCGAGCACGTCTTTGGACTCGCGTACGTCGTGGGCAACCGGCTCAAGCCGCGGATGCGCGCAACGTTGCGCGGCCTTTACCGCCTCAGTACGGCCTTTGTCGCCTTTGTCATACACGTGTACCTGTGGTACGCGTGCGCCGACGACGAGACGTCGCTTTGCCCGCAAACGCGCTTTCAAGAGCGCAACTGCCTGGCAATTACGTCGGCAAGCGCGCTGTACTGCGGCGCGACGCTCCTCGTGGAGCGGTGGGCCAACCCCATGCTGTCGCTCGACCAGCCGACGGGTCTGAGAGCGCGCTCGTACGCTGCCGCGGGCCTCATGCTCACGTGGATTACCATTGCCGACCAGCAGCTGTGCGCGCATCTGCTGCTTCTGCTCTTCACGTCGCGACGGACGCTCGTGCACTTTCCGGCGGTGGAAAAGGCGTACGCGCTTTGTATCAAACTCTACACGATGCTGCACATGGGGCGCATCCTCACACACCAGTGCGCCGCCATTCCTAAGCTCGCCGTGGCCACCGTCGCGGCAATGGGAGTGTTGTAGACGCGCCGTCTTTAGTGGTTTGTAAATTTTCCTAAACAAATCCCATCGTGAGGGTGCCGCAAAGGCCACGCGCAGCGCTGCACGCGCAACCACCCCTCGTGGCACGCGCGCGTGTACGCGCGCACCGAGGGCCAGTAGTCCGGTTCCATTGCGGCGCACTGGCGCGCGTGCTTGGGACTCGCCGGAACATACGTGCCGTTGACGCACGCCTCCGTCGTGACCTCGTCCATGAACACGGCCGCATGGTTGCTCGACACGCGCCGCAACACGGCGAGCGTGCCGAAGCGTCCCTCGTACGACTTGTCGCCGTCCACGAAGACGAGGTCGCACCGGAATGCGTGCTCCGCGGCGTGCTCCGGGACCCGTTTCACTGCGTCACCAAATACCACGCCCGGAAACCGCGCGGTGCCGTACTGCTTGCGCAGCATTGCGTCGGCTGGGCGCGCCCAGGGAAAGTCGCCAAGGTCAAAGCTGAGCACCCGCGCGTGGGGCATCGATTCAAGAAGAAGCAGTGCGCTGAGCCCGGCGTTGAAGCCCACTTCGCACACGGTCGGTGCGCGCAGGTTGCGGCCCAGCCGACAGGCGTGCGCGTGCATAAAATCCACCTTGACGTCCCCGTAATTCTTGAAGTACCTGCGTCCCGTTCCGGCGGCCAGGTCGCCCTTTCCAAAGATGCCAAACAGCCCGTGTACGTCGTACTTGGTCGTGTTGCGGTCGTCAATGAGTTGTTGGCTGTGCGCGCGCGCCTTGGCCTTGATGGGCCCGAGGGGCGGACACGGCTGCTTGAACGCCAACGCCATGGCCATCTTGCAAAAAAACGCACACTCGCAAACGCCCAAGGCGCCTAGCGCGCGCTAGGTACACTTTCCAGCGGTGGAAAAGGCGTATGCGCTTTGTATCAAACTCTACACGATACTGCACATGGGACGCATCCTTACACGCCAGTGCGCCGCCATTCCTAAGCTCGCCGTGGCCACCGTCGCGGCAATGGGGGTGTTGTAAACGCGCGCGTTTTTCTTTGCGTTTTTTTTACAAACGCATGTCGTCGAGGTGGCCCATGCAGCACGTCTCGCGTGTGTCAACCAAGTTGCAACGCGAGGGTTGGCGGCTTCAGGAGCCACTGCCGTATTCTCAGCGCTGGACGTCGCCTTTGGGCCAGACGCTGCACTCGTTCGTCACGAGCACCGAGCCGCGCTTCATGTTTGCGTACAACCCGCGCGACCACGACATGATGCGCATGACGCGCCATGGCGTGCTCGAGCCGGCATTGACGCTCGCGTGGCACGACGCGACGCGCGCGTGCTGCCGCGAGCGGCGCGGTGCAGTCGTGGACGTCGGCGGCAACTTTGGGTGGTACACGCTCTACTCGATCGCGCTCGGATGCGAAGTGTTCGTGGTCGAGCCTGTGCCCGCGTGGCTCGAGGTCCTCACGCTTGGGGTGGCGCTCAACCCCGGCTTCGCGTCCCACGTGAAGATCGTGCAGAACGTCGTGTACCCCGACCGCGGCAACTACACACTGCGCGTGCCCAAGCCGAAGGGCAACGCGCGCATGCATTTGGGCATGACCTACATGCAGGGCTCTGCAGGCAGGATCAAGGGGTACGAGGACCAAGTGACGTACGCACACGTGGCGCGCGCCATTCGCCTCGACGACGTGGTGCGCAGCGACGTGTGCATGCTCAAGGTGGACGTGGAGGGCTACGAGCCGCAGGTAGTGCACACGGCGCAGCGCATCTTTGCCGAGCGGCGCGTACACGCGCTGCAACTCGAGATGTCGCGCTCGCGCGACCCAAAGCAGCGATGCGCGACCGTCAAGATGCTCGAGCACCTCGACGCCCTCGGCTTCGCCTTCAAGCAAGCCGACCACACCTTTGTCGACGCGGCCCTGCTTCCACCCGTGGGCACGTGGGCGGACGCAAATAACTTTGATCAGATGCCTGACTTTCCGTCGAACGCGACGCGCGCGCGGGCCAAGCGCAGGGGGTTGTCGCTCATGCGCGCAGCGTACGAGTGGGACTTTACGGCATGGCTGTCGACCAACCTGTTTGCACGCCGAGTCGACTGGGCGGCGGGCGTAGCGCTGCCGTGGCCCACGCTCGCGTGTTAAAGGGATGATTTAATTTTTTTTAAGTTTCCGGTTAATTGGTCGGATATCCAATCACACCCCGCCACGCCTTTGAAATCTCTGAAGGGTAATTGATGCCGTTTCTGATAAGCTGGTTGTGCGCTTTACTCTTCTCGTCAGGGGTTAGATATGGCGCGAGCATGGCGATGAGCCGCTTCAGTGCGGATGGGCTGATTGGCCAGTTCACGGGGGCTTCTGTCATGTACCTCGGGCCAGCCGCTCTGTACAGCAGCGCTCCAAAGATGCGACTCGCTTCCATGCGTGTCCTGATGCGCGCGCCCTCGTCGAGCATCATCTTCAAAATCTTGCTCTCTTCCTCCACAGCCACCAGCAACGCCGTTGTCGGCTTATTATAAAAAAATTTCAAGTTGGGGTTGGCACCGTTCCTGAGCGCGTGGCGTGCAATCAGCCTTGCATCATTCTCTTCTTCCGGACCCTTAGCCAGGGCTTCTTGGAGCCACTGATCTTGGGTATAGTAGGTTTCGTACAGGATTTTGTCTGTCTTCTCGTCCCAAACTCGCGCACCACGAAGCATCAGTAGCGTGACGACCGCCATCCATGGCGTGCTGAGCCCTTCGAGGATGAAGTCATCGTTGCTTTGCAGGGACGCCTCCCCTTTCACCCACAATGTATAGCTCCTACTGAGCTGAACCAGCAGTTTCTCGCACTCGTCCGTCCAATCCTCTCTCAAGGGGTCGTCCGTCGGTGCTGCCTTTCTTTTTTCAAGGTGCATCATAACGCCGGCTTGCAAGAGCGCCAGAAGAAAGTCGTCCTTTTCGCGCTGCGTCAGCGTCAAATCGAAGATCGAGTCAACGTTCAAAAACTCGTTTGGCAAGACGGGTAGCTCCGGCCACCACGTGCGAAAGAACTTCCAGAACCCCTGATACTCGGAAAGTGGCGTCTGCCAAGTGCCGGCATAGGCCTTGCACAGCGCGTAAAAAAGAGAGCGCCAACCCCAACCGTCCTGTCGGAAGGCGGAGTTTGCGGGCAGCTGTGGCTGCTCGCCCGGCGTAGCCCTTTGAGTCACGTAGCCAAACGTCTCCATGGCCATCCGATACCACTGGTCGTCACACTTGCGTTTTTGCACTCCCTCCTTCCCGGCATAGGCGGTGCAAAACTTCTCCATCCAGGTGCAAATGGTGCTTACGGGGTCTTCCTGTTTTGCGTTGCTGCGCGCCTTTTTTGCGGCCTGGTGCACGAGCAGGCCGATCGTTTCTGGTGGCGCGTCGGTGAGCTCCGCGCCCGTGGGCGCACGGTGGTGGCACACAAGTGAAAGCCTCGAGAGCGAAGGTGTGTGCATGACGCGTGCGTTCTCCATGACACTTGCTTGTTTAGTCTGATCACTGTTACTTGATATCAAGACTCACTAACCTACGCACGCGCAGATGCACAAACCGCACACTACAAGTCTTCCTCGTCCACGTCGCGCGGCGGCGCGCACGAGGTGTCTTCCGCAAAGGTCGTTCGCTTACCCTTCTTGGAGCCACTCTTGTCGCGCGACGCAAAGCTTGACTTGACGTGGCTCAACAGCCCCTTGCGCGCCTCGTGGGCGTCGCTCTTCCCGGTCGCGTTGTTACCGAGCGCGATCGACGCCCGGAGCACCACGCTTGCTTTGTGCACTAGCACCGCGAGTACAAATATCAATAGAGAAAGCACGCACACGGCAGACGCAAGCGCCGCGATGACGAGAGCCAGAAACTGGTGCTCTGCGTCTAGCTGCTCGGGTGCGCAATCAAAGGGGTTGAACGTGGTGCATGGTTCGGGGTCGGTGGTGGTATTGGTGGTGACATTGACAATTACGGTTTCGTTCTGTGCAAAATCCATTTCTTAGGACATGGCACGCAACACCACACCCTACACCGATCCGCCCGCAGATATGCGCATTTAGCGATCTGTAGCGCGCCCGCCGTGCCCTCGTCAACGGCGCATCTCGGCACCGGCTCCGGCGCCGCTCAGCGTATCGTTGGCCGACGCGTCCGCCATGATCACATTGATGAGGATGAACAGTCCGAGAAACAGCTTGGCTGCCAGCGACAGGATGCAATACGCAATCTCGGTCGCCCAGTAGAGCCCGGGATCGACTCCCTGAAATACGATCTGCACAAACGCAAATTGCGTAAAGATTAGAAACGAGCCATAGATGAGCGCGTTGACCCAGGCGGGGATGTTTTGATCAGAGATCTTGTCGATGTCGTGCTTGGCATACTCGAGCTGCGCGATCAAGATGGCCCAGACCGAGATCATGGTGAACCAGCCAAAGATGTGTGGCAGCATCCTGCGAACGTAGCTCCGCGTGCGTGGGTAGCGTTTCCAGTAGTCGACGCGCTCGAAGCCCACGGGCTGCGTCGGATCCTTAGGGTCGTGGAGCACGCGGCCGCTCGCCCATTCGGTCTGTGAGATGAGCGCAAGAGCGTTGGGGTTGTGGTAGTATTCGGCCTCGTCGTTCTCGTCGTCCATGCACGCCTTTGGTCTCGAGTATAGCTCGGTGAGAAAGCCGTAGGTCTGCGTTGCAAAGGTGAGCATGAACAGCGACGCCAGCGTGTTCTGCTCGCGGATGCCGAGCACGATGCCCATCGCGATGGACATGAGGCTCGCAGAGATGGCATACTCAAGCCAGCGCCACCACGCAAAGCAATCGTCCAGCTGGCGCCAGTACCAAAACCACCAGCGCTGAAAGGCGCCCGCGACACACGCAAACAAGTGGAAGATGGCCGAAGTGGCAAAGAAGGCGATGATCAGCGACGCGAGGTTGATCGGTCGACCATTGTCGTAGAGGAAGAGGCCCGAGTTGGGATCGGAGGAGGTGAGATTCCACCCCTGGCCCTCGGACCAGCGCGTCTGGTTGTTGTCGATCATGTATTGAGTGGGGATGTTGCGGATGCGGTAGATTGGAATCTCCACGTGCTTGGTATCTTGGCTAGGGTTGAGGCCGTGGCGCCAGTAGGCAAAGTGCAAGGTGACAAAGATCATTGCCGTGTGCGCGAGAAGGCACAAAAAGTTGAGCCCCCAGATCCACTGGGCGGCCGTCCAGCGCCAGCCGCAGCACAGGAAAAGCTTGCAGTCGCCCTGCTTGCGCGTGGCACTTGTGACGGGCACGCGGGGCTCGTGTGGGCTAAAGAGCGGCGGTGCCGACTTTGCGTTGGCATAATCGACTGGAGCCGCGCCAATGCTTTGCGTCAGATGCCAGTGCATGGTTCTGGACGGTGGATCGACGCGTTGGTAGGCGCGGTTGTGCAACTTAGCAAGAGGAGCGGGTTGCATCGCGGTGGGCACGGTCACCGGCGCGGCAACGGGCGCGGCCTCAGGATTGGTCGCAACTTGTAATGGCGCAGAGACGGGGGCGCTGGAGGAATCAACGCCGCTGCCAACGTTGGTGGAAGCGCCAACCCCTTCGCTCTCGGCTCGTTCCTGAAGATGCGCCTTCCACCGATCCGTGTTGCGCATCTTAAGATCCTCGAGCCTGCGCGACATGACGCACACCGACACAACGACACGCCGGCGCACCGCGACACACAGTCACACTCACACGCGCACGCGTGCGCGTTTCCACGGTTGCCACCTCTTTTAGCAAAGGGGTGTGTCCCACCAAGTTATCAATTTGCAAATTGAATTGCTCCACTGGTGGCACTTTGCCAACCTTTGCACTGGTGCGCGCTATTTCTGTCAACAAAGAAATCAATACCACACAATGCCGAAGCCCTCAACTCGTTCTATGGGAGGCAGCAAGGAGAAGAGCAAGTCCGGCACGATGCCATCGAAGAAGAAGGGCACCGCCGGTGTCTCGTCCAAGGCGTCGGCAAAGACTGCCAGCAAGCGCAACACGCGCAGCGCGCAGCGTGAGCGCTTGGACGACCCGCTCGGATCCGACGACGACGACCAGGAGCAGGTGGTCGACAACGACGAAGACGAAAACGTGGATGACCCTATGGAAGCGGTGTCGGAAGATGAGGACAACGTCAAAGAGAAGAAGACGCGCGCGTCCAAGCCCGACACACGCACGCAGGAGGAGATCGATGCTGACAACCGGAAGAAGTCGGCGCGTCGCAACGCCAAGGCGCGCCGCCGCGGCTACCGCCTGATTGCCAAGCGCGCGGGCTACTCGATCAATCCCCAGTGGGCCAGCATCGACGGGTCGGTCGACGTGGCCGTGCCGATCAGCACAACCAACGAGGCGATTCGGGCTTGCAAGTGGGCGCCAGCGGTGACAGACAAGCCGGCCTTTGGTGGCTTTACGGAGTTTGAGGAGCGCATGGCACTGTCGCACGAGTCGCTGCCCAAGAGCGCCGCGCGCGTGCTTCACAAGAACGGCGAGCAGTATCTGCGCCGCCTCACGGCACAGACTGTGCAGTCGTCGATGGACCAGCTCAAGACGCGCGCGACGGTCTCAATGGTGGCGGCGGTCACGCGCCCTCTCAAGCGCGTGCAGAAGTACTCCTTTGTGGCACCGCACGGACTCGTGCGCTACTCGCAGGGCTCCGCCAAGGGTCTGCGCCTGCAGTACCTCGACGGTGAGTCCAAGGACCTCGAGAAGGAGGATGCGCTGCACAAGCTGCAGAAGAGCGCTGCCAAGGAAATCGCCACTCAGGCGGGCGCGCTCAAGGACGGAAAGCTCGTCGAGTACACCGAGGCAAAGAAGAAGTTGTCCGAGATTCGCGAGCAGGCGGCAAAGAAGGGACTGCTTGGGTAGAAATGCATTTAGTCTGGCAGTGAGCGCGTAAGAGGGAAAAGGTGTGCACACTGTGTTTTTTAAAAGTGAACATGGACGACACGTTTTCAGAAAAGGCGCGGCGCATCGCGCAAACGATACAGGAAGAGGAAGCGGCCGTGAGAGGGGAGAAGCATGCGCCAAACGAGGAGCTGGCGAGCAGCGAGGACGAGGAGGAGGCGGAGGCGGAGCCCTCGCCGTCACGATCGCACAATGGCAAAGTGAAGCTTGTGGTAGCTCCGCCCATGCCGAATGCTGACGTCGAGCAGGGCGAGGAGGTGCCGAGCCTGGCCAACCCCAACGCGGCGATGCTCTTTCTGAAGGCAGACATGACGGACGCAAACGACACCTGGAGTAAAACATTCGTGGATCACGCCGTGCAAATGGGCCAGCCGTATCCGGCAATCACGCATTGCGAGATGTGGATTGGTGAGCGCGCAGGCACCGCAACAAACAACGGCAACCACTTTAGCACCTACCTCGGCTCGAGGAAGGGCGCTATGTGGACGGAAGGGCTGTCAGACTCGCCTGGATTTTACAATTGTTCACATCCGGTGAACGAGACGCTGGCGCGCCGGACGGCTCGTTCGTCGTGGTCTGCCATACCAATCTTTGCGCCGGGTGGCGCCGAGAAGCTGCGACGCGAGTGCAACCTTCACGCGACCACGCCGTATCCGCCAGGGTTCCTTCTGTGGCAATACCCATTCTCGACTTGGCCGCTGCGCGCCTTTGCCGGATTTGTGGACGATCGCATCAATTCGCCAGCGCATTGCGCGGCACTCTCTGCGCGCATCTTGCGTGCGGCACTCCCAGCAAACTACACCCTGGAGCATCCATCACATTGGTACGGTCCCTCGTCGCTGTACCTTGAGCTCGCCACACCGACGCGCATGGAGGCAGCCTATGAGCGCGAGCGGCCTGCGGTGAAGGCGACAGTGCAAGAGGAGGAGCTCGACCGCCTCGCCGACGTGCTCGTGCAGCACAGCGACGACGAGGTAGAGGCGATGCGAAGGGAGGACGCACACGCCGCACTACACACGCTGGCAGTGCACGTGCTGCGCGCGGGTAGCCGCACGGCCGCCGATGACGAGGTGGACCAGGATGACTTTCGAGAGGCACAGGAGCGGTACGCGCGGGGGCTGTGCCGCTACACGTGGACGCACCGCAAGAATGTTGGCGCCAACAAGTAGCCCGGTCGTGTGGTACTTGGGAGGAAGGGGGAGGAGGGGGGGAGGGGGGGGTGTCCCCGATTTCCGATTTAATGAATTAACACGGCACACTTAATCGGGTACATTTTAGTTCGCGACAGTTTGTGCACAAAACACAGATCTCCGATTACTCCCCGATTACGTCCCCGATTTGAGTAATCGGGCGCCACATTTTTCGAGCACTTGGCTAAGTGCTCGAAAGGTGAATCCCTGGGTTGCCGAAAATTTTAATGCATTAGATATTCGGGGAGATTTCTGGTTACACTAATCGGTGATCTCCCCGATTTCTGCCCGAAGATCTAATGCATTAAAATTTTCGACAGCCGTGGCATTCACCTTTCGAGCACTTAGCCAAGTGCTCGAAAAATGTGGCGCCCGATTACTCAAATCGGGGAGTAATAGGTGTCACCGATTTCAGATGCGCCGCGCAGGGAGCGCGTTCACGACGCGTTAACGAGAAATCGGGGACACCTATTACGTCCCCGATTTGAGTAATCGGGCGCCACATTTTTCGAGCACTTGGCTAAGTGCTCGAAAGGTGAGTGGCACCCACCTCGAAAATTTTAATGCATTAGATCTTCGGGCAGAAATCGGGGAGATCACCGATTAGGGTAACCAGAAATCTCCCCGAATATCTAATGCATTAAAATTTTCAACAGCCCCGGCATTCACCTTTCGAGCACTTAGCCAAGTGCTCGAAAAATGTGGCGCCCGATTACTCAAATCGGGGACGTAATAGGTGTCCCCGATTTCAGCAGTCATTCGACCAATCACCAGTCAAGCCAAGGACGAGTCCATCGGGTTCCGGCTTGCCTTCCTTGCGCTGCGCGTCCTCGTTTAGTGCCGCAAACGCCGTCGAGACCCACAAGTCGATCGCGTGCTGACGGAGACGGTCCAGCAGAAGCAAGCAGCCCTCGGCCGTGTCGTTGCTTGCGCACTGCTCGGCGGTGTTCTGGGACCTTTCCAGCTTGCGCGTCTTCTCCTCGTCGGTAAACTTGCGTCGCGTATGCGGACTCGGCCGGCCCTTTTGCTCGGCAGGCTTTTTAGGTTTGTAGACCTCACGTGGCACCTTCTTAACAGGCTTGGCGTAGTATGTGTCGTCCAAGCGATGGTACAGTGCCAGTTTGCGCTTGAATCCCACCCGCTTTTGTGGTTTTGGGCGCCCGAGTTTCGGCCGGCATTTGCGCTCCACCTGTGACTGCTGCATTTTCGGGCGATCCTGCGCGCGTGTGTGCCGTGCAAGAGTGACAAGCAGAACGGCAACGTGTTTGTGGAATCCGACACGTAATCAAACTGGCACGCATACACTTGTACACAGATACGCTTCCATTGTAAGTGTTCCATTACCAACCTAGCCAGGTGCAATCTGCACGCTCGGATGGAAGCTCCACGAGCGCAGGTCCTCCACGAGGTCGCTCGTCTCGTTGACCGCGTGAATGAGGCGAGGCGCGGCGACGCTCGCGGCACCGCGCGCGTATTCCGTCACGTGGAGCATGTTTCGCGACGCGAGGCGCGCGTTTGAGGCGCCTTCCACGGCCATGTCCATCATGGCGCTCATCTTTTGACTGGCGTCGTCGCCGTTCAAATCTTCAAAAACGGTGCTCACGCGCAGCGACAGGATGGCCATCAAGACAACAACAGTGGCAATGAAGACGACGGACAGGACCAGCGCCACCCATTGGCCGTACCGAAAGAGCCGATCGCGCGGCGGTTCCTCGCCGTACGCGCGCACGCGCTCTCGGATGGCACGCTCCACGTCGTGCGCGGTGTAAGGTTGCGCTGGGGGCGAGCACTCCCGCACGGGCGTGATGACCGCGCGGCCGCAGCTGCTGTACAGTGGTGCTTGCTCCGCGCGCGGCAGGCGGTCGCACAACTCGCGGAACGCAACTTCTGGCGTTCGGAAGGGTACACTGTGGAGGCTGGTCAAAGGCATGGCAGAGCGCACTACCTATAGTCGGCCGAGCAAACCAAATGTGAAATCGCTAGAGGGTTGGGTGCGAAGGGGATAATAAAGTGAAGCGCGCATAGCGCAGCGGGCCCTCGATGTCGCACGTGCCGCTGCTTTCCAGACAAGGTGTGCCCAAGCTGCAACCGACCCGGCGCGGGCCACTGGTGGTGTGCCTGTGCTTGCTTGCCGGCCTCGTGTGCCTGATCACGCCGTCGAGCACTTACGCGCACGTTTTTGAAAATTTGACACGCGCGACACACGCGCTGCCAGTCAAACCGCCACCCGAAGCGTTTCGACGTATCCTGGAATACACCAAGCGTTTTCCGTACGACACTTTTGAACGTGGCGAGCCGGGCTCGGAAGACATCCAGCAAGATTTGATCCACGCGGTGGCCCACTTAGTTCAACAAGAAATGAATCCGCGCTAAGCACCACACTCAACATCTGCAACTAGTGGCGTTGAAATTGGCGATCGGTCCCGCAGACCGCGCGCATCGACCATGACCGATTCTATCCATGTGGCCGCCGAGCTGAAGTCTTACCCGACATCCAAGGACGCCCACGCGATGGCACTGGATCGCTCAAAGGTCGACATGCTCAATGTCGCTGCCCACAACCGCCGCGCTCATGGCATTCTTTGGAATCAGGCCGACAAGTGCCCACTTTACATTCAGAAGCGCAAGCAGCGGTACGACGAGAAAGGCAACAAGTTGCCGCCCCTTGTGCACCCAAAGAGCAAAAAGCCCATGCTGTGGCGCGCCAACCGCGCACTCTCGAGCCACACGCTCAAGACGATGGCCTCGGGTTCCGCCGCGACGGTCGGTGCACAGCTGGCAGCGGAGGCTGGCATGCTGCGCACGCGCGACCCAAGCAAGGGGCCGGAGGACCCCAAGTACCCACTGCTACCCAGTCTCACGCTCGGCGCGTCGTATGCCATCGAGGCGGCCTATATCGCCTACATGCAAGAGCTCTTCCACACGGCCGTCACCATGAAGAACAAGGTGAACAAGCACAAGAAGGTGACGGCTAAGGGCTGCCAGCAGGCTGCGGACATCGTGAATGCCAAGATCGCCGCGGCCACTAGCTTTGTGCCTGCGTCGATTCCGATGCGCAAGGTGGCCAAGACGATCAAGAAGGCCGGCGCCAAGAAGAAGAGCGGCGACGGTGCCGCCGCTCCCAACGGAAAGAAGTCGAAGAGCGGCTAGTCGTGAGCGCCGTGGCATCGCAGCGTCGTCGCGTGGTGTGTCAGTGTAAACTTTGTTATGATAACATGAGATTGGCACGTGCATAAGCAAGTAGCCGCCATCGTCGCAACGGCGCTCCCAGATCTGCAGCATGCAGCTTCCCGGCCTGGAGCGCCTCGCGCTTGTGCCCACCGCGTCCAAAAATCGGTACACGTCCTCGGAGGACAGCAGCGCGGATGTGCAAATCGCCTACCGTGAAATTTTCGAAACGGAGCAAGCAGACACGGCGGCGGCGGCGGAGATTCCTGTGCGCGGAGATTGGAACCACGTGCCGGAAGTTGAAAAAATGGCATACTTCCAAAAAAAGGCGCGGGTAGGCGCCTTTGTGAGCCCGCCGACAAGAGTGTTGGAAAGAATCGACGAGGGCCTTCGCTACCGCGGCGAGGCGTCGTTGGATCCCATGACGCGTTTGCATCTAGGCGAGTGGTTGCAGGGCTACTTTGTTGACAGTCACCACCACCTGCATTCCCCCCAGCTCAGTAGCGTGCACGTGGACGCTTACGTTGCCTTCTGGAACAAGTACCTCGTGCCGCTTGCCAACGAAACGGACATTCAGACGGTCACTGGCTTCATAAAAGACGACATCGATAATTTGACAACGGCAATCGGAAACCTCAAGCCAGAGGCTCGTTAAAGGACCGGGACTAAAACCCTAGCAGACTCAACTGTGCGTCGGTGGCATACGTGTCCTCGCGAATTCGTGCCTTGGTGTAGCCAAGGGCCTTAAAGTCCTTGGCGCGGAGCCCCGTCTCGAGCAGCGTCTCGGGCGGCACGTTGCGCACGTGCTTGTAT
>Ga0163111_10000517_pt1 | contig 23166 bp, 15 predicted proteins | sample CRUFie1St18metaG_FD_109645 | JGI IMG/M metagenome (GOLD analysis project Ga0163111, IMG submission 109645) | Marine microbial communities from the Costa Rica Dome - CRUD Field 142mm St18 metaG | ecosystem: Environmental > Aquatic > Marine > Oceanic > Photic zone | place: Costa Rica: the Eastern... | reverse complement strand
AGATGGTCGCGCAGCGAGCAAATGTCTCTCCCGTTACGATATACAACAATTTTGAGAATAAGACCGGGCTCTTACTCGCAGTATTAATCGATGAAGGCGTCGATATGGAAGAGGTTGGTGAGAGAATCTTAACTCAAAGGCAGCCAGCCGATCTCAGCGTCATCTATAGCTTGGTAGATGTATACGTGGGCCACCCCATGGAGTTCATGAACAAGGCGTGTTGGCGCGAGTCACTTGCCGCCGCAATAACCTCCTCGAATAAGAGATTTATGACTGAGTATCAAAATGTCGACAAGCGCTTGGCTAGGCAACTGAAGGATGTGGTTTGTCGACTCCATGAGGAGCATGTTTTTGAGGTAGGCGTCGATGTAGATATTTTGGGTACCATCATATGGAATAATGTAAATCAGATGTTTACCGATTTTATTTCCGACGAGACTATGACGCTGCAAACACTCAAAGAGTCATTGCATAGGCAAATAAGTGAGCTGCTCAATCTTGCGAGAAGGACACCTGCTGCCAATTAGCTTATTTAACCCGCTGCAGCGACCTCTTTATCAGGCACTGATAATCCAATGTTGTCGCGAAACGCTACCGCGCTAATGAAAACTTCGCACTGCCGTACTGAGTTTTGAGTAGCAAAATTTTCAATATTCGACGAACCAGCAGCTTAAGGAGACGATTGGTTACTTAGCGTCTGCAAGACTAGGCGCCACTTGGACCAGCTTCCGATACACACTCGTAAAGATCAGCAAAGCTAACGCCGTTGCAATTCCGCAAAGAAGCATGACGGCGCTATAGCCCTCTCCGTACAAGACTATGGTTCCCGCAATCGTTGGTGCGATCGCCTGCGCAACTCCCTGGAGCGCAGGTACCAATGCCGCATAGCGACCCGAGTGATCTATATTAGATAGCGTCCCAAGCTGAAAGACGTCAACAAATATCCACAGAAAGCTGAAAGAAAAGACACTGAATATGAAGGTGGTTTGATCAATCCTTTGTGCCATTACCAGCATACTTAAACTCATTAAAAGCAACGCGAAGATCAGAGGTTTAGCTTGTCCGAAATGACGAGCGAGCCAAACAGTGAAAACGGCTGCTGAAAGGCTACATACCTGCGCCCAAACAAGGGTGCTAGAGATAAATTCAGGTGAAATATTCGCGTCAACGCCGGCTCGTTCTATAAAAGCCCAGTAGGCTCCAACCATAATGTAAAACGTGAAAACGGAAGCCAGACAAAGTCTAGGTAAAGTGGAAGGTATTACCGGGCTGCTGGCGTCGGTGGTGTCCTCTGCATGCGTGTGCTTGACCGGCTCGAAATACCGTGGGATTAAGGGAACAACTAACAGAATCGGTAATGTTTCCAGAAGATAAAATCCGAAAATTCCATTGACACCCCACCGTGCATCGATGATGGGGAAGATGAAGAAAATAAAGGCATTCATACTGACCAAAACAAAAAGTAATAAACTGTATACCCAAGCCGTGTCGCGACTGCCTGCCAAACTCGCCGTGCAGGTTGAGTAACAGATACCCGCACCAATACCGGCCACCAGCCGGCTCATTAATAAGGGCGTGAGGTCCTGATTCTGCATAGACAGAGCGTTGCTGACGAGGAGAAGTGTCAAGCCAACGTAAGCCAGCCTCTGACGATTCGTTTTTTCAACCAGCATGGCTGTCACGGTCGACCCTATGAAAAGACCCGACATGTCTGCAGAGGCGATCCATCCAAGTTGCTGTTCATTGAATCCTAGTGAGTCCGCCAAGGAGCCGACAAATAAAGGCATGCCCATTGCAACCCCGGTGCCTGCAATGCCGAGTAAAATCGCTGCTAAAACGGCGGTAGGCTTATCAAATTTGTTCTCGGGATCTTGGTTTAGCGATTTGTTGCTTTGACCAGAAAAACGTAATAGACGAGCTTTAATGGTGTTCGGTGAGTCATTCATCTTTTTTCTCACTTAATTTATGTGTACTCGGGTTTTAGTGGGCACAACCCCAGAATATTGTCTGCGATTTTTTCGGCAAGCATGATGGTTACCGCATTAAGATTCCCAGCTGGAATTGATGGGATAATTGATGCGTCGACGACCCTGACATTGTTAAGCCCATGCACTTTGCCCTCTGCACTTGTGACGCTGTTATCGTCCTTCCCCATGCTGCAAGTGCCACACGGATGGTAGTTAGATTCCAAGGAGCGATGAATCCAACTCAGAATTTCTCGATCATTTTCGAGTTCATCGACCCCGGATAATTCAGTGGTCAGACGACCCCGCCACGCCGTTTGCTGAAACAATTCTCTGGTCGTTTTAACCATGTCGACAGCGAGGTTTTGGTCACGTGCGTCACTCAAGTAATTGAAGCGAAACTTTGGTGGACTTTGGGGGTTCTTGCTAGCTAACCATAGATAACCGCGACTTTTAGGTCGCTGCAAACTCGCGAAACATTGAAACCCAGGGTCTATTCTTATCCCTTCCGGCGCAAAGTCTCCGCGCATAGCTATGCACTCTAGTTGTAAGTCTGGGCGCATTTCAGGACTTGCTAACGATAAAAATGCACCAACTTCAAAGTGATTGGAGATGCCCAGGCCGCGCTTGAAAAGTAGCCAATCCAGACCGGTTTTTATCCTACCAATGGGTGTAAGTTTGGCTGCAAGTGAATCCCGGTGATTGTGGGCTCCGTATTCAAAGCACCATGCTGGATGGTCATGTAAATTCTGGCCAACGCCGGGGAGGTGCATTGTTGTGTTAATACCAAGAGAGGATAAATGCTCTGCATCTCCCACACCCGACAGCATCAATAGATGAGGCGACTGGATAGCGCCTGCAGACAGGATGAGCTCACCTTCCACAGGCATATTTAGATCCTCGCCTCGTCTCTTCAGCGCTAATCCAACCGCAGTGCCGTTTGAAAATGTTATTGACTCGCAATGCGTTTCAAGCAGTACTTCGAGATTGTTTTTCTTAGGTGAGTCATACAGATAGGCCTGTGAGGCGCTGTGTCTTATTCCGTTACAAACGTTTCGTTGTATTTCATGCGCCCCACCCTGATAAGCACCGTTGTGATCAGGGTTGGTTGATATCCCCAATTCCAAAGATGCACTCAGAAACGATCGAAAAAGGGGGTTAACTAGTTCAGTCTTAGTAACTGTTACTGGCCCTGAGACTCCGCGATATTTTGGATCGCCAAAGGCATAGTTTTCGCTTCGCTTGAAGTACGGTAAGCAGTGGGCATAACTCCAGGCTTCTAGCCCATTTTCATTCCAGTCATCGTAGTCTGCTGGATTCCCTCTTACCCAGTTCATGCCGTTAATCGACGACGAGCCACCGAGCACCCGCCCTCTCGGAGTATAGGCTCCCAATTTTTTATCCGCGCTTTGAAAGCTTTCCCTCTCTGCGAAAAACTTCCAGTTGTATCGATCCTTAGTGAGAGGAATCCCGAGCCCGGCTGGCATTTGAATAAAGGTATTCCTGTCATTTGGGCCCGATTCGATTAAGAGAACGCGTTTGGCAGAGTTCTCAGCCAGTCTTGCCGCAATCGTGCTGCCCGCGCTACCGGCTCCGACCACAATGTAGTCATAGGATACGGTCGATGGATGTCGGACAAACTTCAAACCACTCTCAACTTGTTGGGAATGTAATCGACTTGATGGCTCACTATATCTTACTCCGCCACTGCGAGATCTATAATGCACTGTGTTTGCTGCGTGACTCTCCGTCGCAGTTCGGGCATTGGTATCCCATCATCGATGATAAATTCGGTAAATAACTGATTTGTGTTATTCCAGATAAGTTCACCGAGTGATTGCGCGTCACTGTCGCGCCCTAGAACTTTTTCATCATGAAGGCATTGAAGCAGTCCAGTCACTTGGCGCTGCAATTTTTTTTCGGCGGACCGATATTCCGTAGAGTACTGAGTGCCAGGGCTAGCTAGTGAGGCAGTCAAAGCTTGTCGCCAACATGACTTATTCATAAATCGCATCGGCTGCTCTATGTACAGCTCAACCAAACGGTTGATGACGGTTGTGTCTCGAGGTTTCCGCTTAGCTATCAGCAGCTCGCCAAGTAACTCAGTGTCTCTAGCTTCCGTTTCCAATACGGCGAAAAGCAACCCTCGTTTGGTTTCAAAGTTGTTGTAAATAGTCATCGGGGAGACCCCCGCGCGGTTCGCAACCAATGCAACAGTTGTTTTGCCATACCCAACTGACGAAAAAAGCCGTGCTGCCTCGTCGATAATTCGAGTTTCCCTGCTGGCCCTCTTGCTTGAGCTCAACTGCACCTCATCAAAAAGAAAAAATAATTGTAGTTGACTACAAATATATTTTTCAATAGCCTCTGATAAAATTAAAAATTCCGCTAAATAAGGGGTAATTTGGATGCTTTTAAAAAAATTGATAGGAAAAACTTTATTCGACTTCATTAAATCATCATCAATATACCCTCGAAAATTGAGCAGTGAAGCTCTGCGTAATGCATCGCCTGGCAATCAGTTTTTAAGCTTAAAGACGTTACTAGCTGGCCTCTTCATCGTTACGAGTGCTCAAACGTCTATTGCTCAAGAAGGCCCACGCATTATTGAAGAGGTCGTGGTAACTGCAAGTAAGCGGGGTGACGTTAGTGCGCAAGATACGGCACTAAGCATCTCGGTCGCCTCGAGCGACATGATCGCCAAGCAAGGCCTCGTCGGAATGGATGACTTTCTTCGCGCAACGCCTGCCACGAACTTCTTGGATCGTGGCGCTGGTCGGAATGGCATTATCATTCGCGGCGTAACCGCGTCTCCACAGACCGATGCCACAGTGGGTGTATATATAGGCGAAACGCCCCTAACCGGCTTGGGCTCGTCATCGCCGGGCAGCGGCGGTAATCCAGATTTGAAATTTGTGGACATGGAGAGAATTGAAGTGCTCCGTGGTCCTCAAGGCACCTTATATGGAGATGGCTCAATCGCCGGCACCGTCAGAGTCATACCTAATGCACCAGACCTAAGCACGATCTCAGGAGAGATTGCTGGAAACGTTTCTTCAACGGCAGGTGAAGGTGGCGACAATGCAATGCTGCGAGGCGTTCTCAATATACCCGTGGTAAAGGACACCTTTGCGATTCGTGTTGTCGCCTACGATTATGACAACAGTGGTTACTATAAGAGTGTTGCCGGCAGCAACGCAGACAAACAAATTTGGGCAGGCGCCTTCGGCGGAATCACAGCTGATAAGGACGACGTGGGCAGTGACGAATACACCGGGGGCAGAATATCTGCACTCTGGCAAGTCACCGATACTTTCGACGTCTCGCTATCCCACATTACGCAAGATATCGAGCAAAGGGGCATACCAGAATCTCTCATGAATCTAGGCGATACCAACAGAGCCCCTTTCCAAAAGCTAGACGGGAGTGATGAAGCACTTGGGATGGATTTCGATGTCACCAACCTCGATATGAATCTCGATTTGGGTCAGATAGAAATCGTCTCCTCTACATCAATTGCCGAGACAAACTCCCTTCAAGATCGCGACCTTGGCTTATATTTCGGCCCACTCCTTGGTGTTGACGATATTCCTCTTTTCCTCACAGATTCGGGCGATATAGAGAGCTTCACACAGGAACTCCGACTCAACACGCGTTTGGACGGATCCTGGCAGTTCCTTGTCGGCGCTTTCTATCAGGACATTGAGAATAAACAGTCGCAGGACTTCGTATTTGAGGGGGCGTCTGCGCTCGATCCCTTCGGAGGCCTACTGCTGTTTGAATCGAGACTCAAGGAGGATATTGAGCAACTCTCTTTCTTTGGAGAGGCGACTTACGATCTCACAGAAAATATGACGGCAGTGGCTGGTATACGCCATTACGACTACGAGCAGACCGCTTCCGATAGCGCCGACGGCCTGTTCAATGGAGGAGCCTCGACAAGCACTCTTGAGGCGGATGATTCGGGGCAGACGTATAAATTCGGCCTTACTTATGCGCGCAGCGATACGGCAACGTATTATGCAACCTTTGCTCAAGGATTCAGATTGGGCGGACCCCAAGCTGACGTCCCAACAGATCTATGTGATCTCGACGGCGACGGTCTCATTGATGGGCTGGGTGTCGCTGCACCGAACCAAATAGACTCCGATGAACTAGATAGCTTTGAACTTGGCGCAAAGTTTTCTCTTGCGGACGGTCGTGCTGTCCTCAACTTGGCGGCTTACCAAATTGAGTGGGAAGGAATCCCAGTAGCGCGAACGGCCGACTGTGGTTTTGGCGTGACGTTGAATGCGGGTGAAGCAGAGAGCAGAGGCATCGAAGTTGAAGGGCAGTTGTTGCTGTCGGACATTTGGAGCCTCAACTACGGGCTATCCTATGTGGATACGGAGTTGACGTCAGACGCACCTGGCCTTGGCAGTGCAGGCGATCGCCTCCCAGGCACTCCTGAATTTCAAGCCTCTCTCGGTGTACAGGCTGATTTTTATGTAGCAGACCGGCCACTATTTGCACGCGCAGACATTGCTCATGCGGGCGAGTATTTTAATAATTTACAGGAGCAGGGGATTGGCGCTGGAGACTTCACCACAATAAATCTTCGCCTAGGAGCTGATATTACCGAACTAATATCTCTCGACTTGTTCGTAAAGAATCTCACTGATGAAGAAGGCCTGACATGGGTCGAAACGGAAATTGGCGACGGACGCGCCAATTACATTCGACCCAGGACGATTGGGGTTGAGGTGCGAGCACTGTTCGGGCAATGAATCGTGCGACTTAATGGAGGTCCATCTCGATACTAAAACGGTTAGCCTCACGTGGGCTACGCCCGAATAATGAGTCTGACAGCAAAACTCAAAACTATCGTCATGTCGGCGCAAAGCGCCAGTTTCACGTCGATGAACGTTGATCTGTTTAACTTGCGTGTTCAGTCCCGCTGTCTAACCTGGCTTAGTGAGGAGTCCTGCTAAATGACGAAGTTCACCCGATGAAAGGCATCTATTCATCGACTGCTCTTTTATTGGCTTTATCCATTAGCGCTTTTAGTCAGGCAAAAGAGCCCTTCTCTCCAATGGATTTGTTCAAGATTGCCTATGCGGCGAATCCGGTTGTCTCCCCCAATGGCCACGTCATTGCATTTGATCGCGTCTACATGGATGTCATGACCGATAGCCGTCGAAGTGATCTGTGGGTAATTGATAAGGATGGCAACAATTTGCGTCAAATATCGCAAGATTTCGATGTTGTCGGTCCTCCCGTCTTCACACCAGCAGGGGACGCCCTAGCTTTTGTTGCTGTCAAAGATGAGCAGTTCAATATCTTTAGTCAAAATCTAGCCACTGGCGATAGAGCTAAACTGGGTGAGGATTTGGCAGGTCCCGCTAATCTATCCTTCTCGCCAGATGGGAAATGGTTGGCCTTTACCATGCCGGTCGCCTACGAGCCAGACACTATGGGTGATATCCCCATGGCTCCGGAAGGAGCCAAATGGGCGTCACCCCTAGTGGTAGAAACGCGTCATATGTATACCTTAGATGGGGCTGGTTACTTGCCATTTAGTAGTCATCAGGTTTTTCTGATTTCTACTCAAGGGGGTGTGGCCCAACAACTGACTGAGGGTCGAAAAGACTATGCCAGTACGCTGACATGGCTGCCTGATTCATCCGCGCTGTTATTCAGCGCTAATATAAAGAGTGACGTCAACAAGCCGCTCGATACGGATATTATTCGGCTGGATATCGAGACGCGTGAGCTCACCCCTCTAACCAAACAACTGGGTCCGGATTGGACACCGCAGATATCTCCTGACGGCAAACGCATGGCCTGGATAGGAAATAAATACAGACGAATCGAGATCCAGAGTCAGCAACTTTATACGTCCGAATTGGATGGCTCCGACACAAGGGAATGGGAAATTGATGGCGACTTCAGTATCTCTGACTTCGCCTGGCATCCGGATGGTGAGCATGTATACGTTCAGTATGAGGATCGTGGAAGGCTCATATTGGCGCTGCTTTCCCAGGACGGCTCTGTAACCAGATTGAGCGACGAGCTCTCTGGTTGGGAAATGGATCAGCCATATGTGGCTGGTAAGTTTTCAGCTAATGGGGGAGTGGCTGCATTTACCGAGGGCAATGCGACCACGCCGAGTGAACTGGCAGTGGTTGATGGTGTAGGGCGCGTGAGGACACTTACCGATCTAAACCATGCGCTGCATGAGGCTGTTCACTTTGCAACGGCTGAGGAACACACGGCCACGTCGAGCGTCGATAAGCGCGAAATACAGTATTGGGTAATGTATCCCCCCAATTTTGATCCAGCCGATTCCTACCCGCTGGTACTGCAGATACACGGAGGCCCCCAGGCGGCTTATGGCCCTCACTTTGCGGCCAACAACCAGTTGTACGCGGCGGCCGGTTATGTGGTGGTTTACAGTAATCCAAGGGGGTCGACCGGCTATGGTGACGAGTTTGTCCAGACGATCAGTCACAATTTTCCAAGTCAGGATTACGATGACCTGATGGATGTGGTTGACGCCACAATCGCCGCAGGTTTTATCGACGAGGAGCGACTCTATGTTACTGGTGGCAGTGGTGGTGGCACTCTAACCGCGTGGATCGTGGGTAAAACGGGGCGTTTTCGAGCGGCGGTGGCGGTTAATCCAGTCATCAATTGGACCAGCTCTGCGCTGACCATGGACCTGAATAAATTATTGGTCAACCACTTTTTCGCTGATCTACCGTGGAACGATCCCATGGGAAGCTGGTCTCGCTCACCACTCTCCCTAGTCGGCAAAGTCACGACACCCACCATGCTGATGACCGGAGAGCAGGACATGCGTACGCCGATTACGGAGGCGGAGCAGTTTTTCAATGCACTGCAGATAGAGGGTGTGGATACCGCTTTGGTAAGGGTGCCAGGAGCCAGCCACTGGATCGAGTCACGGCCAAGCCAGTTGATTGCCAAGGTCAACGCGATTCTGGCCTGGTTTGAGCGCTATGGTGAAGCAGCTGTTGCTTCAGAGGACAAATAAGGCAGCTCGTCGACTCCCTGTGCAGTTTTCGGCGTTTTTACCTCGGGATACTCAGACTACTGACATTTGAGCTGAAATTTACAAGATATTGGAATCACTACCTATGGCAACAAAACGTGGTGGGTACATCTTAAACTCATTCTATATCAATGGTAGGTGGAAAAAAGCCAGTAGCTCTGCGGATAAGATGAGTATCATCAACCCAGCCTCCATCAATGGCATTGGGAGCGTGGCACTGGGCAGCATTGCGGACGTTGATGACGCAGTGCGGGCCGCCCGAGTTGCATTTCAGGAATTCCAAGGCAGCACGAAAAATGAGCGTCTAGGGTATCTTGAGAACATTCTTACCGTTTACAAGTCACGGTATGAAGAGTTTGTGGAAGCGATATGCTTGGAAATGGGGTCGCCTGTGACGCTTTCTCGCGAGGCGCAGGCCTACACGGCTATTGAGCACCTTGAATCTACCATTGCGGCGCTCGAGAAGTTCGAACTGCGAGAAGAATACGATGGCTATCACCTTAAGTACGAACCTGTTGGCGTTTGTGGACTGATTACGCCCTGGAACTGGCCGATCAGCCAGCTGGTTGCGAAGATTGCGCCTGCTATTGCCGCGGGTTGTACCATGGTGGTTAAGCCCTCGGAATTCTCGCCACTGTCTGCACAGCTGTTTGCCGAGGTAGTGGATGAAGCTAATCTCCCTGCAGGCTTATTCAATCTGGTTTATGGTGACGGGAAAGAGGTGGGTCCCGCAATCAGTCATCATCCTCAGATCGACATGCTTTCCTTTACGGGGTCTACCCGCGCTGGGAAAGCTGTGGCACAGGCCGCGGCTATTGGCGTCAAGAGAGTCTGTCTGGAGTTGGGTGGAAAATCACCAATGATTCTGACTGAGGGCATTGATCTTGAGTCTGTCGTGCCAGAATGTGTATGGCTGTGTATGGAAAATACAGGACAATCCTGCAATGCGGGCACCCGTCTATTGGTTCCCGAAAGCCTGCATGACGAAGTGGTGGAGATCGCAAAAAAAGTGGCCGAGTCCTATGTTATTGGAGATCCCTTTGATGAAGCCACACAGCTTGGGCCGCTAGCCAATCGCGCCCAATTTGAAAAAGTCCGCTCCATTCTGGAAAACGCTGAAACCGAAGGCATCAAACCTGTGACAGGTGGCTCGGGCCCGGTGCCAGGCTGTAATTCCGGTTATTTTGTTAAACCAACTATTTTTTCGGGTCTGACTAAAAATGCGACGATCGCAAATGAAGAGATCTTTGGTCCTCTCCTGGCGGTCATGCCCTACACTGAGCTTGACGAGGCGGTTGAGATCGCCAATCAAACACAATATGGACTTTCCGCATACATCTATACACAGGATGACAGTATTGCTGAGAATCTCTCCCAGCGATTGCGGTGTGGCATGGTTCACATTAACGGAGCACCCCTGGTGGCTGAGGCTCCCTTTGGGGGTTACAAGCAATCGGGCAACGGCCGCGAGTGGGGCTTATTTGGACTACAGGAGTTTATTGAAGTAAAGGCCATCATGTCGTGATCACCTCGGGAGAAATTCCAATGCTATTAACAAGATTGCCTGCATCCAGTATCGGAGCGATGTTATTGGTGTGTTTCCAGGTGCTTTCAGTCAACGCGGAAGATATTACGGGTCGATATGATGTTGGGGTGCATTACGATAAAGCCGAGGTGATGATCCCTATGCGGGATGGCGTCAAGCTGTTTACAGCCATTTATACGCCGAAACAACGTTCCGAGCCTTACCCGATCTTGATCTACCGCACGCCATATTCAATTGGCAACTACGGCAGTGAAACATACCCCACGGCTGAGGCTATGGCCCCGTCGGCAGAGATGGTTGAGGACGGGTACATCTTTGTTTATCAAGATTTGCGCGGCACCTATAAGTCGGAGGGTAATTTTGAGATTACGCGGGTAAACCGTGAGCCACAGGATGGTCCCTTAGCGACCGATGAGAGCACCGATGCTTACGACACGATTGACTGGTTGATTGATAACATCGATGGTCATAGCGGGCGTGTGGGTCAATGGGGTATCTCTTATTCAGGATGGACCACGGTTCAGGGGATGATTGATGCTCACCCCGCATTGAAGGCCTCGTCACCTCAGGCGTCGCCATCAGACATGTTTATTGGTGATGACTGGCATCACAATGGCGCTTTTAGGCTGACTTATGCATTCGCGTGGTTAAATTTTGCGGCTCAAGACCGTGAGGCGCCTACCGAAGAGGCGCCTGAACAGTTCAGTTATGGGACGCCTTGGGGTTACGAATTCTTTCTAAACGCGGGTCCAACCTCCGAGATGAATAAGCGGTTTTTCAAAGGTCGTGTTCCCGCTTGGGAGGACTTTATAGAGCACCCAAATTACGACCTCTTTTGGCAGCGCAGGAACATGCTGCAGTACATGGACAACATCGACCATCCTGTTTTGAACGTGGCAGGTTGGTTCGATGCCGAAGACTTCTATGGGCCACTGTCGATCTACCAGGAAATCGAAAAACGCAATCCTAACAATCAGAGTACGTTTGTCTCTGGTCCTTGGCGACATGGGGGCTGGAAGAGAGACGACGGCTCATCGTTGGGGGGCTTTAAATTTGGAAGTAAGACCGCGGAGTACTTTAAAGAAAATGTGGTGACCCCTTTTTTCGCCTACCATTTAAAGGGGGAGGGCGACTGGGATGCTGATGAAGCTATCGTCTTCCAAACAGGCGCTAATCGTTGGCGGCATTTTGATGAGTGGCCGCCCAAAGAGGTTAAATATAAATCGCTATTTTTGGCCTCGAACGGTGCTCTCACATTTGAAAAGCCATTAGCGATATCTTTATATGATGAGTACGTGAGCGATCCCAAAAAACCCATCCCGTTCACGAAAGATATTACGGTAGGCTGGCCAGGACACACCTGGATGATTGAAGATCAGCGGTTCGTGTCGACACGGCCGGATGTGCTGGTATACCGGTCAGAGATTCTAGAGAGCGATCTCACCATCGCGGGACCGATCTTGGCCAACTTGTTTATCTCAAGTACGGGGTCCGACGCTGACTTTTTTGTGAAGCTAATTGACGAGTTTCCAGGGGATATTCCTGAGTCTAGTGTTGAAACAGCTTCTATGGCGGGCCAACAAATGCTGGTGGGTGTCGAAGTTATGCGCGCTAAATACCGAGACAATTTTGAGTTTCCGCAGCCGCTTAAGCCTGGAGTTGTGACGCCTATCTCTTTTAACATTTGGGATAAATTTCACACCTTCAAGAAAGGGCATCGCATCATGGTTCAGATTCACAGTTCGTGGTTTCCAGCCTATGACCGTAATCCTCAGCAATTTACGGATATTTATCGTGCGACGTCTGATGACTACAGAACCGCGACTCAGCGGATTCATCGCTCAAAAGATGCCGCTTCGAATCTGGTACTCCCGGTCTTGATCGGCAATTAATTTGGCTGAGTGCGGTCTGACAGAATATGGTTAAGTGTCGTTGCCGCGCAGAACGGCTACAGATGGGGCTTGAAACCTACTGAGCGGAAGCTTACGAAGTTTGCCCGTGGCGCACTATATGTGGCGATGGTAGCGTTCCCTACCACTGGATTCCTGATGACAAATTTTCATGGCCACCCCACATTTTTCCACGTGTGGGAGTTCGGGCTTTTCCAGGGGTCAAGAGATTCGATATTCATTACTTTGGGGTCGTTTCATATGTACCTATTGCCCCTATTGGACTACCTCATCCCAGTAGCACATATCGCTGGTTCGCCGAAACATCGATTCATCGATGGCCACAAGCAAGCATTTCGTCGCATTTTGGGCTAATGCTGATTTTGGTCTGTCTCCGCATGACAGACGCGCAGTGAGCGTGTTAGTAATGGATGCATGAATACCTTCATTCATGCATCGATAGCGGGCTTCAAACATTGCTTTGATTTCAACGGCCGGTCATCGCGATCTGAGTTTTGGTGCTTCATGCTGCTGTTTGTCTTGCTATACATGGTAGTAGCCGTTGTTGATCAATTTTTTGTCGTTGCAACAGTGGATATCAGGGAGCTGCCGTTGGGGCACTTCATACCTATGGGGATGGTTGACCCCCATATTGGGATGCTCGTACTTCTCTATCGACCCATCATGGCCATACCCACCAGTGCAGTCACAATAAGACGGTTGCATGACGTGGGGAAATCGGGATGGTGGTGTCTTCTTTGGGTGTTACCTGTACCGGTTGTCGGTTGGCTGTACCTTATGCCCCTGCTGTGGAAGCCTTCTAATGACTGCGCTCGTTAGCAGGCTGCCAAGTAAAGGAGGGTTTCAGTGCGCTTGAAGCCTGTCTATGCGACTGATCCGAATCTGGTTGATGCGCCTCTAACCCAAGTCCCAATTCAATGGGCCCCGCAACAAGGTATTCATCTCTATCACTTCCCGCTTTCCCTGGACTCGCAAAAGGTCCGACAGGGTCTTGAGGAGTTGGGGGTTCAATGGCAGTCGCATCCCATCTTGCTATCCGCCCACCAGCAGTTTTCACCCAGCTATGTGCGGATTAATTCTCGATGCGTGGTACCGACCTTGGTCATCGATGGCAAGGTCACCACTGATACCATCAATATTCTCGACCTTCTTGCCAACCGCTTCGGCACTGCTAGCAACTGCTTTGACACCTCGGAAGAGGAAAAGGAGTCCGTCAAATACTGGATTAATAAGGCTGCGGGCTTGTTTATTGAGGCAATGACGTACGGCCATATCGAGGGGGTTAAGAAACCCTTTCCTCTGAGGAATGGCTCTGAGAATGGGCGCTCGCATCAAGACAAAGTAGACCTGTTATCGGGATTGATAGACAGGTATAAGAAGGACCCTACATTAAGGACGGCCTATGAAAAAAAGCGCGCTGTGATAGAGGCTACAAAGGAGGCAATGGTTGCGCAGGGTCAGATGTCTGCCATTGTCGATGCCACTAGAGTTGAACTCGAAGACCTAGCGCACCAATTAGCGTCAGGGCAGTTTGCCGACGGTGGATGGCTTGCGAGCGATGCCTTTAGTCTTGCCGACGTTCAATGGGGCGCGGTCTTGTATCGCTTGCAGTGGGTGGGGCTTCAACCGCTGTTGTGGGAGGACGACTCCATCACCTCGGCTTACGCCGAAAAGCTCTTTGCTAAAGCGTCATTTCAAACGGGGGTTGTTCAGTGGTCGAAAGTGGGCAGTAAGGTCGTCCTACCGACCCTTCGCTACAAGTTGCTGCGGGCCCTGGGGCTCAAAAACGACGTCTGAGTAACTCCGGCGTTTGTCGTAGCAGTTACTTCTTTCTTGTATTTTCCATTTTAGCAGGCGCTTACCAGCATTCCATTTACGGACTGAAGCAATGCGATTTCATTGCGAGTGGGTTGCCGGCATTCCTCGTAATCTTGATGTATCATGATGGCGGTGACACGTTTACGTTACATTCCTTGGGCAGGTTAATTAGGATCTCACGCATGACTACGCTTAAATCTTTCGTTTCCAAGTTCAGTTTATTTTTACAAAAAGCAAGGACATTCATTTTGGACTTGGGCACCGCCCTTGTTTTGATTTTTCTGACTATTGCCATTGTCGGGGCATTATTTTCCTCGGGGCCTGACGTTAAGGACCCGAGCGGCAGAGTGTTGTTCATCGCTCCTTCGGGAACTGTGGTTGATCAAGAGGCGTTCAACTCAGACTTTTTATTTAACGTGGGCGGCAATGCTTCAGCCGAGCAAATCCAAACAAGAGATCTGATAAAACTTATACGGGCAGCTGCTGGAGATGACGATATTCCGGCCGTAGTAATCGACTTTTCTTCGACGGATTTTGCCGGTCCAACGACAGCGATCAATATCGCGAGAGAACTAAAAGCCCTTCGCGACTCTGGAAAACGAGTCATTGCCTTTAATGATCGTCTCTCTACAACGTCTTATCTCATGGCATCTCAAGCGTCTGAAGTCTGGGTGCATCCTGTTGGCAGCATCAGCATTAGAGGACTTGGAGGAATGAGAAACTACAATAAAAACCTGTTCGAGAATCTCAAGATCACTATCCATAATTACTCACAGGGAGACTTTAAGTCTGCAACTGAGTCAAGTTGGCGATCAAGCATGTCTGACAATGACCGGATGCAGAGACAAGCCTTGCTGTTCCCTATTTGGGATGAAATGAAGGCGCTCATGGCACAGGGCAGGGGAATTCAAGCGGATGATATTCAATCGTTTGCAGATGACTATGTCGGATTCTTTGGAGAGGCTGCCATAGGAAATATCGCCTATGCGCAGGCAAACAATATCATTGATGGCACCAAATCATTCCCGGAATTTCGCCAATACATGATTGATGAGTTTGGTCCGGACGAAGAGTCTGAGACCGAGACATATAAGACCATTTCTTATGCTGAGTATGCGCGGCAAATCGATGAAGACCTTTCCGTTAGCGACAATGAAATAGCTGTCATTACAGCTGAAGGCGCGATCATGGAGGGGGAGATCTCGCAGGGCGTGGCTGGGGCTAATGGTGTAGTGAAACAAATCAGATCCGCCCATGAAGACGAAAACACCAAAGCCATTGTCTTCCGTGTTAACAGCCCAGGTGGATCTATTATTGCTAGCGAAATGATGAGAGATGAGTTGCTTGTTGCAAAGAGTAAGGGCATCAAAGTGATCGTTTCTATGGGTGACTACGCTGCATCCGGTGGCGTTTATATCTCGACGCCTGCTGACTTTATTTTTGCCGAACCGACAACAATTACCGGCTCTATCGGTGTGGCAATTGCTGTGCCAACTCTGGAAAACGCGATGGATTATATCGGCGTCAATTTTGATGGTGTCGTTACCTCCAAGCATGGGGGTTGGGATCCAACCCAGCCTATAGATGCCGATCTCGATAAGATCTTCGCCCGCTGGGGTGCTGATGCCTACGATCGATTTGTAAATTTCGTAGCCGAGGCGCGATCTAAGTCATATGAAGACATCAAAGCCGTCGCGGGTGGTCGAGTCTGGCTTGCGACAGACGCTCTAGAAATAGGATTGGTGGATGAGATTGGAGGCATTGACTCAGCAATCGCCTACGCAGCCGAGTCGGCAGAATTAGAGGATTACCAAGTTGAATATTATGGCCAAGCACTGTCACCTGAAGAGATGATTCTTAAAGAATTACTCGAGAACATCGATGTCACCTTTGGGGAGACTAGGGTGCTATCAGCTTTGGGCGGCATTTCAAAACTTTATGAAACATTAATAGGGATTCGTGAGCCAAAGGCGTTCTTAACGTGCGAGGGCTGTTTGGTGGATCTCGATTAAGCTGTCGTCATGATATTTGAAGGTGTGACGTAACGTCGTTTACCGATCGATACTGCCGAGATGAGGTAGTCGCTGTCGGGGGCTTGGTCTGGTGGTCAGGGACCCCGCGGATCATCTCTGCAATGTCCAATACTAGGATTGTTGCGGTACTCGATATGAGATGGGCCATTGTCGTCCTTCAATTTTTGGTTGCGGAACGTAACGGACGCGATCGGTGTCTCAGCTTGGAAGCGTCCCTAAGTCAAACCCCGCATCGGCCGGCGATGCCTGCTGCCAGTTCGTCCGCCATACCTCGCGAGAGACATGCCCCACGGGGACTGGTGATCGGTTAAATTCTGGTTGGCACTTGACGAGCGGCTCCACGACAACATCGTGTCGAGGCACCATGAAGAAAGGGAAGCTGTAACGCTCCTTCCCAGAGGTATTGACGACTTTGTGAGGTGTAGAAACAAAGGTCCCACCAGACCATAGCTCCAGTAGATCTCCTATATTCACGACCATAGCATCCGATGGGGTAATGACCTCCATCCAGTCTTTTTGCCCGCGAGGCTGCAGCCACAACCCGCCAACTGGGTCCGGGAATAGTAGGGTCAAGGCATCGGTGTCTTTGTGTGGGTGAATCCCAACCTTGGCTCTATTTGTTGGCTGAGACGGGTAGTGTAGAAGCGTCATATTGGTCAGAGGGTCATCGAAGTAACTCAGAAAGTCAGTTTCATGAACGCCCATAATTCGGCTGATGAGCTTTAGTAGGTGCCTTCCAACAGCATCACAGGCCCGCCAGAATTCAGTAATAATCTCAGGCATATCTTCGGGCTTTGCCGGCCATTTATTTGGGCCGTATAGATCACATTGCTGCCGAATAGGGTGTTTTAACGACGTTTCATGATGAAGCTTGTAACCCTCGTATTGGTCAGGTGTATTGCTACCTGTATTGGGGGAGAAAAACCCCAAAGGGATGTAGCCCCTGTAGTTGTCAGGTGTAATGCAATCCCGCATTTTTTCTTCTACCGGCCGGCTAAAGTAGCCTTCGATAACGTCGCGTACGTCTCGAACTAAATCTGGTGGAATACCATGTCCCTGAACCGTCACGAAGCCCATTTCTGTTAATGCCCGCTCCAGAATGCCGACAATGCGCTCTTCAGGGTCCGCCAAATTAATGAGGCTTATGCTAGGCGCAGGCTTCATCATTCGAGACTTGTGCTAGATGTGTTAAGGAATTGCCTGCGCTCATACAGTTTGATGCTCAGATTTGCGGGCCCATCGCAGGATGACGAAAAACGACAGCAAAATGATGGGGATGTCGAGGAAGGTGGTGTAGATGAGCCAGAAATCTTCCGAGAAATTTTCTGCGACGATGTAATTTCCACCGGCAGACACAATGCCCACAATACTCATACCTATGGCAAGTCGGTTGTGGTGCAAAGGACCCGGCATATAGCGCTCGAATCTTGCGCCAAAATAGGCGCCTTGCCTCAACAGACCATCGGCCATAAATAGGGCAGCCGTGAACAGTCCAAGTGCCGTACCCTTCATTTGAACCCAATAGCTATCTTGTAAAATGAGAGAAAAACTGGTGGAGATAACCAACATGATGGTGCCGAACACAGCAAAACCGCCGAGGAGGTCCACTTTGACGAATCGCTGTAACGCGATGAGACCTAAGCCCGTAACGCCTCCAGCAATAGCAGCTAGAACCAGATCCCCCGTCACCTTGCTAACGATGAAGAACAAAGCCATGAGACCTAGGTCGGTATAAACGGAGTATTTATTTTTCTCCCACTTGCTCTCCCCACCGCCCGCGGCTGTCTCCTCCATGCCATATAAATTTTTCATGAGTGCTTCGCCGTAGCGCAGGTCTTCCCCTGGGTGGCTTTCATGAACTACACGGCCGTTTTCGGTTACGGCAATGCCTACATTCCGCCAATTGAAATAGCCAGACTTGACCTCTGCTTGAAGGCCAGAAGATGTCTGTAGGGAGTGCACGAATGTGATCAGCCCATCCATGTATTTAATGGATTTTTCCTCAACGAGGAAGTCGTCGACATACAGAGATGAAATGGTTTCGCTGTGGGTCAACGTGACCTTCACTTCGCAACGATGGCCATGAAATGTGAAGGGCCGTGAATAACTCCAAATTTTCATGTGATATTGCGCCTAGGCCAAAAGAAGATACATAACTATCTTTACACGGTTTCGCTGTACGAGGGGAGGTTTCCACCCGGGCTTTTGCACGTCAAACGCCCGCCAGATTGTTATCAATTGGCTCTCGCGATTGAACCCGATATACACCTTAGCCTTGCAAGGCCCCAAACTTATCAACCCGAAACACACCCACAGATTAAACCGGCGCGCACTTTAAGGCTTAGTTTATTTGCGGTGAGCTTGAATCGCTTGATGTATTTAACACACGCTTAGATTTTGCTGACTGGAGCGGTGCCTAGTGAGCACGATTCCCCACAGGTTTCGTTCGCTGAAGCAGCACCACGGGCAATACACCCAGAATCACAATCAGTAGCGCGGCGCCAGATGCCTCTGCCAGCCGTTCATCGCTGGCTAGTCGATAAACCTGGGTCGCCAAGGTGTCGAAGTTGAAAGGCCGCAATATCAGTGTTGCCGGCAGTTCCCGCATAACGTCCACAAAAACCAACAAACAGGCTGCAAAGATGCTGGGTCTTAGCAGAGGAAAATGGATTTTACGGATCATCTCGCTTGTCGTGGTGCCGAGTGTTTTAGCCGCCGCGTCGATGTCGTGAGAGATACCCGCGAAGCCGGAGTCAACCGACTGGTATGCGACCGTCAAAAACCGACAGACATAAGCATACAGCAGCAGTAACAGGCTTCCAGATAGCAGTGGTGTGGACAGACCTGACCACGATTCCATCAACCACGCATCAAAAACACCAACCGGCTTAAGCAATGCAACGGCCAACAGAATACCGGGCAAGGCGTAGCCTAAGGTCGATATACGGATCAGGCTATGGGTGAGCGGAGTGGGGCGGAGGCGCTTCACGTAGGCCAGCACCCAGGCAACCAGGGTAACCCCAACACCAGCCGCCATGGCGAGCAATAGACTATTCGAGGCCAGTTGAGTGAACTTTGCTTGGGTTAATGCATTGACGTTGTCAGCAGCGTGTATCGCCAGCGTCACTGCTGGGATAACAAACCCGAGAACAATAGGGAGTACACAGGCCGAAATGGCGAAAAAGGCCCTGATGCCAGTTAAGTTAATCTGCGAGGCTCCGGCTATGTCGCTGCGATCGACAGCCCCCCACCGATTACCCTCTTCCAGTCCTACCAGCAAAATTACGAACAAGAGCATCAGAGACGCTAGTTTTAGCGCAGCCTGAGGGTCGCCCAATCCGAGCCATGTACGAAAGATGCCCGTTGAAAACGTGGGTACTGAGAAATAGCTAACGACGCCAAAGTCGGCCAGTGTTTCCATAAGCACTAATGCCAGCCCGCCCACGATTGCCGGACGCGCGGCAGGGAGAGCGACGCGTAAAAAGGCGCTAAACGGACCGTGACCAAGCACGCGTGCGGCATCAAAGTGCGCTCCCGACCGTCCCGCAAAGCTGTTTCGGCAGAGCAAATAAATGTAGGGATAGAGTACGAGCGAGAGTAAAATAGCAGCGCCTGTCAGATTGCGGATAGGCGGAAACTGGAGATCGTTTATTCCTAACGAAAGCCATGACCGCAAAACGGTCTGCACCGGGCCAGACACTTCTAGCAGGTCCGTGTACACATACGCAACGATATAGGCTGGCGACGCCAGCGGCAGCATTAACAACCAGCTTAAGGTGGCTCGTCCACGAAAGTCGCATGCACCAATGAGCCAGCCGGTGCCGACACCAAGTAGCAGTGATAGTCCCCCGGTCAGCATCATGAGAGCGAGCGTGTTCAACAGATACTCGTTCAGCACAGTGTCTCTGAGGTGCTCCCAGATAGGACCGGCCGGCTGGGCTAAGGAGAGCAGCGTGACAACAATCGGCAACGACACCAGTATGGCTGCAAATAGCGCGGGTAATACCAGTAGACTGCTAGCTTGTTGTGATGGAGTAGGCATAGACTATTGCGAGTGATTGTCGACGAGTAGTGTATTCAGGTGCTTTCAGTTAACAAAGTGTCGCATCGATTTAGTAAAAATGTGGCCTTAAATGATATTTCTTTTGAGTGTAAGGCCGGTGAAGTCACCTGTTTGATTGGGCACTCAGGCTGCGGCAAGACCACGTTGCTGCGACTTATGGCCGGATTGTTGCCTCTGCAGTCTGGGGAGATTGTGCTGAACGGTTCCACACTTGCCAGTCCGTCGTTGATGGTGCCACCCGAACTCAGGTCAGTTGGCATGGTGTTTCAAGAGGGTGCCTTGTTCCCCCACATGAGTGTCATTGATAACGTCGCTTTTGGTTTGCGGAAGAACGGAGTTAAAAAACGCGCACTTGAATGGCTGGCCCGTGTCGGTTTGTCTGACTATGCAGATCGATATCCCGATAGCCTGTCGGGAGGGCAACGCCAACGTGTTGCACTGGCGAGAGCCATGGCGCCCGAGCCTGCAGTCCTGCTCTTTGATGAGCCTTATGCCAACCTGGACGTTCCTCTGCGAAGAACACTTCGTAAAGATGCTCGGCAAATCATTCGCGAGTCGGGTGCGGTGGGTGTCTTCGTCACTCACGATCCGGATGAGGTATTGGCAATGGGTGACAAGGTCGTTGTGCTCGATCATGGCGCGATGGTCGAGAGCGCTACTGCCCAGAGCTTGTATGAGGCGCCTAAGTCACGCTACACCGCGGAGTTGTTCGGTGATCCTCAAATGCTGGAGGGCGTTATTCACGATGATGGCGTGACTTCCCTATTTGGTGAGTGGGATCGGAGCGTTCTGACTAACCCCGCGATGGCAAATGGGCGGGTCACTCTGATCGTAGATGCTAACCAGTTAATGTTGCGTACTGATGCAGACGGCCTTGAAATAACCCAAATCGATCGCATTGGTGGATTAAACCGAGTAACGGTTAAGCATGGTCCTGGAGACACACGGATGGACTTTGAATGCTCAAGCGAACTGGATGCAGACATCGTTGTGGGATCCTGCGTGCGGGTAACACTCGGATTTGGGGTCGTTTTCGCAGCGAGAATTTCTTCTTGTTGATCGAGAGAATGAATCTCATTATCATTTAACAAATTAAGATAAAGGTATCCCATGCGCTTCTCATTGCTCTATTTCGCCCCCCTGATCGCACTGTCTTCACTCATCTCCTGCTCGAATGAGAATGCCAGTGAGAACGCAGCTGCTGGTGAACTTAACTTGTATTCGTCTCGCCATTACGACACCGATACCGCACTCCTCGAGAACTTCACCGAGGCGACTGGAATTAAAATTAACCTGATTGAGGCTGGTGCTGATGAGTTGATCGAGCGCATTAAAAGTGAGGGTGATGCGAGTCCTGCTGATCTTTTAATTACCGTTGACGCTGGGCGCCTCTGGAGAGCAGAGCAGGCTGGCATTTTTCAGCCCATTGATTCACCGATTTTGAATCAACGCCTGCCTGAAAATATGCGACACCCTGATGGTTTATGGGTGGGACTGTCCAAGCGGGCACGGGTAATTGTTTACAACTCCGAGGCGGGTCTACCCGAGCCGCTGAGCGACTATTCAGACTTGGCCAATCCGGCTCACCGGGGTAAGGTTTGTATTCGCTCCTCAAGCAATATTTACAACATCTCGTTAATGGCATCGATGGTGTCTCGAATGGGTGAGGCTGCCGCTGAAGAGTGGGCTGCTGGAGTGGTCGCTAATTTTGCTCGCACACCGCAGAGTAACGACACGGGCCAGATCCGCGCTGTGGCGAGTGGTGAGTGTCAGATTGGAGTTGCCAATACCTACTACCTCGCGCGATTGGCCGCGTCGGATGACCCAGCTGACCAAGCTGTGGCCTCAGCCGTAAAGGTTGTCTTTCCGGGTCAAGAAAGTAATGGAACCCACGTGAATATTAGCGGTGCTGGCCTCGTAACCACGTCTCCCAACTCAGAAAATGCCGTCAAGTTCCTTGAATACCTGACCAGTGAGTCAGCCCAGCTTTTATTTGCCAATGGCAATTTTGAATACCCCGCAGTACCAGGTGTTGCTCCGATGTCCACGGTTGCGGGATTAGGCGAGTTTAGTGAAGATATGTTGAATGCCTCTGAACTGGGTGTTAACCAAGCGGCGGCAATTATGGTCTTCGACCGTGCTGGGTGGAAATAAGCCGGGCTGCAGGTGCAAGCCTCCATCCACAAAAAAGCCCGCTTAAGTCGGGCTCTACTACATTGTTAAGACCAGCCAGATTCGAACTGCCGACGTCGACAATGTCCAGGCTTTAGCTCCCTGCCGGGCACATTGCGACTAATTTTGAGATGGTTGCAGGTAGCACGTCCACACGTCTCAGTCCTCTCTCGCGTGTTCGGCTTGACGAGCCACCAAAGTTCCTCTTGTATTTGAAGCCAAATCGTTACTCTTGACTCAAGAAGTAGCGTCAACGATTCGTTAAGTCAGAGTCGCCTTTGCCTCTTGTGTTCTAAGTCAATTGCTAGACGTTCTGGGTGGACACTTTCAAATTGCTCATTTGTGAGTAATTCAGCCGGTCATTGGTTCATGAGATAACAAAAGTTCCTAGATCTACTTTTCTAGACTTATTAAAATTGAGGTAAATATTGGATTCTTAACGTTGATAATGACAAATATTGTCATTAAATTAGGGCAACAGAAGGTGGGGCTCATGCCCTTTTCAGCACGCATCTTGATGGAGATTTTTAATGGGAATTTTAGTGGGTAAGAAGGCGCCGTCTTTTCAGTGCAATGCGGTAATGGGCGATGGAACCATTGAGGAATCGT